>Ga0105047_10000486_pt1 | contig 67791 bp, 58 predicted proteins | sample MAT04_FD_78384 | JGI IMG/M metagenome (GOLD analysis project Ga0105047, IMG submission 78384) | Freshwater microbial communities from Lake Fryxell liftoff mats and glacier meltwater in Antarctica - MAT-04 (megahit assembly) | ecosystem: Environmental > Aquatic > Freshwater > Ice > Liftoff... | reverse complement strand
TGGCTCGAACGGATGACGTCGAAGGACTTATCGCAGAAGTCATGGGCAAGCAGACCGGTGTTTGCGGCGGACGGGGCGGGAGTCAGCATTTATGCCGGGATGGCTTTTTCAGTAACGGAATTCAGGGAGGAATTGTTCCCGTCTCAGCCGGTCTCGCGTTATCGAAACACCTGAAAGGCACTGGCAATATCACGGTTGTCTTTATCGGTGATGGCACGCTGGGTCACTCTGATTCGGCAATCGCTGGAACGAGCGTTGGAAAATGACGAAAGAGTTGTCATCATCGGTGAAGACATTGAATCACCGTATGGCGGTGCGTTTAAGGTAACTCAGGGTCTAAGCCATCGGTTTCCTGTCGGCGTTCGGAACACACCGATCAGTGAATCGCTGATTGTCGGACTTGGCAACGGATTGGCGCTGGCAGGCATGGGCCCGGTGTGTGAGATCATGTTCGTCGACTTTATTACCCTTGCAGCCGATCAGTTAATTAATTCCGCATCGAAGTTTCGATTCATGTACAACGATCAGGTACAGGTGCCATTGATCGTGCGAACGCCAATGGGGGGCCGTCGCGGTTATGGGCCGGTTATGGGCCGACTCACAGCCAGTCGCTTGAGAAGCATTTCCTGGGTGTGCCTGATCTGCAGGTGTTGGCAATTAACCCTCGAATTAGTCCGGGCCTGATATACGACAAATTGATGACAACAATCGACAGGCCAACGCTGGTGATCGAAAATAAGGTGCTTTACGGGCACCGCGTTCAATCCGAGATGCCGGATGGGTTCGTTCTGGAGTTCAGCAGCGACACGTTTCCGTCAATTCGCATCCGCCCCGAAGGACCGACAGATGTCACGATCGTGTGTTATGGAGAAATGCTGCGAGAAGTCGAAGACGCAATTATCTGTGCGTTTGATGAACATGAAATCATCTGTGAAGTGATCTGCCCGACAATGGTGTCACCTCTGAATCTTGCGCCGATTCTTGCGTCAGTGACTCGAAGTCATCGACGTTTGATTGCAGAAGAAGGAATTGGCTGTTCAGGCTTTGGTTCGGAGGTTCTCGCAAGACTCGTGGAGACGGACTCCATGATTTGTCGGCGAGTGAAGCGGTTGTCATCACTCGATCATCCGATTCCGGCATGTGCTTCGATCGAGCGCGAGATGCTTCCCAATTCCGCGTCGATTGTTGTGGCGCTCAGGGAGCTGATGTCCGATGAGTGAAGTGATTTCCGTCTGCATTCCATAGGAGACCGTAAATGACGATGTTGTGCTGATTCAGCAGTGGGACGTTCGCGATGGTCAGACCGTCCTGTCAGGGCAGTTGCTGGTGGAGGTCGAATCCAGCAAGTCAGTCTTCAAACTTACCAGCCCGATGGATGGCTTTGTTCGACTAAATGCGGCGGCTGATCAGGAAGTGCCAATCGGGGCAGTCGTGTATTATGTCGGGAAAACCCTGGAAGCCGCAGATGCACGAATTAAGGCAGCGTCGCTGGGTGCGACACAACGGAATCAAGTTTTGGTGTCGGTGGCAAATACACCAAACGGAAGTTCACTGGTATGCACGATTTGTCTTCAGGGTCGCTGAGCGACAATGGCGGTAACTTCGCGCGGTCTCTCGCGGAAAAAGATCAGGCTGTCATCATCCAGCATGACACATAATGCCAGCCTGTGTTTCTACTTGCGCGCCCGCTTTGTCGAATCCCTGCCGCTTGTTGACGCAATTCAGACGATACAGGGTTTGAGGCATCTGGTACTCCTGTCCTATTCGCGTTCAACGCATCTGGGATTCGGAGGCCTTGTTGCGGGATATCTGTTTGATCCCGATATTACCGACATCGGCGAAGGTGCAATCCTTGGGGCGGGGACTTTCGTCGTGGCACACAGCCTCACGGTCTATCCAGACGGCAGGCGATTGCTTGTCACATCTCCCATCAGACTTGCCGCTCGAGCAGTGATCGGTGGTGATTCGCAGGTCCATGCGGGAGTCCGCATCGGCAGCGATGCAGTTATTGAGCCAGCTCGCTATGTCGCGCCGTTTACTCCCACCCTCTCCGCTCAGGATACAGCCGCCTGGGATTCGCTTGCTCAACTCGGAATGGCGGCTGATCTGAAAAATCGTTATGGGATCACGTTGTCCAATCAGGAAAGCTTTCGGCTGCGATCTATGGACCATCTGCGGGACGTTGTGCGCCACACGATTCAGGTCAGTTCCACCCCACATTAGGCTGCGACTTCGAGATCCCTATCCGAGACAATCTCTCTTGAGACGTCGCTGACAAACTGCTCAACGCGCTCATTCTTTTCGACTGTCGGAGATTTGGCTCCAGCGTTGACGCCGACTCCTGGATTTCTGAATATCCACGGGATCATGGCGATCGCCGCTTGCCGATAACTTGGGAATACTGGCAGGATTGCGTGTGTTCCCTGTGCATACGAATCCATCTTTCGGATCAATTGAGTGTGTCCGAGTTTTGGGTGACGATGGTGCGGGCCGTGGACAAAAATGTCGAAGTTCATCCATGTACAGAATCGCGTCCACCAATTTGTTCCCACTACGGTACGGGTGCCCATGAGTGGGTCGTAGCTGGCCATTCCCAGATGCTCCGTCAGCTTTCTACCTGTTTGCAGAATGCCTGCGACCCAGTGAGGAATCACCCAGACTGTCAATAACTGAAACCACAAATGCTGCCAAGTTGCGATTGATGCAATTCCCGTCCAGAATGAGAATATCAGGCAATACTCCCAGGCGATTGTTCTTCGAATCCCCGGGTCTGTAATTGGAGATGACTTCGACAGAAAGGTTCTTCCATAGACGATGGGCGATATGACGAATCCGAACAGCAGATCCAGCCAGACGAAGCAGCGACGAAATCCAAGTGAAGTATTTGGGTCACTGTAGGGCCACAACTCAAAATCATTCGGCTTATTCAAATAGGCGTGGTGCCGAATGTGACTTTCACGGTATGTGGAATACGGCGTGAACATCAGTGTGCCAAGCATCCGCCCCACAATAATACTGAACGTCCTCGAATTGCTCAGAGTGTGGTGGACCGTTTCGTGAAAGCAACTGGTGTAGCAGAGGAATGCGAATGTTGTCGCGGCCATAACTGGAAGATAGATTGCCAGGGACTGCGTCGCCCACGACTGAGCAATTACTGCCAGGCAGACTGCTCCGAGCGGAAACAGCACGTAAAGCGGCATCGCCCCACCGTCGTGTTCGGTTTCATGTTCCGCAGTCATCAGAAAAATCCCCTATGCTTCGCAAGTGTCGCATTTTTATGCTCATTTCGGAGATTCTCTCGCACGTGCAGACATCAAGCAATCCTAAACTTTCCAAGTTATCGGCAATGCAGCGTGTCGATGCTCAGCAGGTCTGCGGAAGCACGGGAAATTCTAACTCGCGGAGGAACCAAACTTTCACCACAATAGATTTTGATTGAATCTGCTGGCGCGATTGTTGTGAAACATTACAAGTGTTCGTAATTTACTGGGGTCGGATTACCGGGGTTAAGAGATTAGATTGCGTTCCAAAGCCGTAATTTCATTTGTTTCTTGAGGGCGGATGCACCTGTCGATCTACGGAAATCGGCCAGATCGTGCATATTGTGACTGTCTAGGGCAGAGTGATTCTTAGAATTGGGGAACCTAATGGCTGTTGAAAAGTTGGGCACAGCATCGGCGACGGGAGCTGGGTCAATTTCCTTAATGGACAGCAACGCCCCGGTGTTTATCCTTGGAATGCACCGTTCCGGCACAACGGTGCTCTACGAAATGCTTGATGCCCTGGACCACTGGAACACATTGTGGGCTTGGCATGTGGCAAGTTACGACGAGATCAGGTCTGGCAAAGTGGATCATGCCGTTTCGCAGTCAAGGTTTTCACAACGACTTGCAGATGCCGGGATGGAGACTCGGGGAGTTGATGCTGTCAAAGCCGGACCGGAAACGAAGGAAGAGTATTGCTTTATTATGGATAACAAGGGCATTGGCAGTCAGTTGACAAAAAAGGCATTTCCGCTGTTTCAGGAAATCTGTGAGACTGTTCAGTCGACGCAGCCGAAGGTTCGACCGCTGCTGTTGAAAAATCCGTGGGACTTTGGAAATGCACATGTGATCCGGCAGCTCATTCCGACGGCGCGTTTTGTGTATATCCATCGCCATCCGATCGAAACCGTTGATTCAATGTATCGATTCCTGAATGCTGCGTTTCAGGAACCAAATGCCTACATGGCGATGCTGAGTCAGCGTTACCTTGGAATAACGCAGAGCCGCTGGAAAATGGGCGTACTTCGAAATGTCGTCCGAAGGATTCCTGGAGCGTTTATCGATGGCCTGATCTATTGGTTTGGACAAAAGTGCGACGGCTATTTGAAGTCAATCGATCTCGTGCCAAAATCCGAACGTCTGGAAATCACCTACGACGCGCTTTGCACGCATCCAAATGAAACAATTGCTCGCATTCGGGAACACTTCGACATACCCGACAACGGCACTGATTTTTCCAGAATGATCAGCAGGAGAAGCGGGCAGTGTGACCATCGCGTCGCCGCGAAATCGCGGAAAATTGAGCGGAGGATGGCTGAATATCTGAAAAGAACAGAGCGCCTCCGCACGTGACAGCAGTTCAATGGGAAACGACTGAATCTCAATTGTGGTTGCGTGCTGTCTTGCGACTGCAATAAGGGATTCGCAAGTCAGTCTCGATTGCGGCGACCATGCACCACGCTTTGCACTGATTTTCGCGAAACGCAGTCCGCAGTTGCTTTCAGTATAGCTTATTTGCTTCGGAAAGCAGTACGCACCGAGTGCTGCGATGAGTTGGAACGCCGAGATGCCAGTACGACTCCAGCTTGTGTACTTCCGCACAACGATATCCCTCGGTCGGGCCGTTCAGTTTCGATCGGATGACAATCACGCGTCGCGCGTTCGATGGCTGGAAATGGTCACCCATGTAGAACGTCAGGTTGAAACAATCCAACTCGATGAACGTCTCGACGCAGATCCCTTCCCGCTCCAGAATCTGCAGAGCCTTCAGGCCGACGACAGTTCCAAAACTCCACCCAACCAGCATCACGCGCTGCCCTTGACACTGCACTGCTTGTCGTATCACGTTCGCCAGGGCTTCGTCGTCATTGAATTGCTTCCACGGATCAAAATAGACAGCGTTGTATCCACTTGCTTTGAATTCTCTGGTTACCCGTTCCAGTTGCCCCATTTTAGCAACGTCACGATCTGCACCAATGAAAATGATCAGCGGACACGACGCACGCCCGCTGGAGACCTCACCACACGACTCTTGCTCATACGCAGATACCGAACTTATGTTGATAGATGCAACCATAATGAGTATAGGCATCAACAGGAATTGGCGACACGATCTCATGAGAGTTTCCTTACCCTGCATAACCCGCCACACTAGACAGTCCGTTTGCCGCTCAAGCTACCAATCGCTTGAACGATAACCATCGCGGCTGAGCTCGCCAGAGCGTGGATATCCGCCGTTTGGCGACGCCACCTGCGATCAAAGCGGGCAGTTATCCTCGAAGCGATCCCAATGTCTGCGTCATAGTGGGGCGGATGTTGAATTTCCGCTGTCGTCAAACATCGTCCAGTTTCAGATTTCGCGTCACGCATGGTCACAGAAAGCAATTCAGACAGAAAACATATTTGCCGTACTTACAGGAATGTCGTACTAATCGGTAAATTTGCTTTACTCGGACTTACCGTCGTAGCCGATCTCACCAGGGGAAAGAATCTACCTTGCCAAAGTGCGCATGTTGTCATTGGGGCCATCCGGTGAGACCAGTAGTTTCGTGTATTGAATATCTGTCCAGTAACGGTCGGGCCGATGTCCATCAGTTCAAAAAAAGTGGATCCTCAACTTGTCGGCGTTCCAGAAACGCTGTTGATTCCGCTTTGGGCGCGTGCACTTGAGCAATCGCAGCCGGATCCGCTCATCGTCGATCCGGACTCCAGAAGGATCACCGAATCGCTCGATTATGACTTTACTCAGTTTCAAAAGAAACGAGTCGAAGTTGAAAACTTCTGTGTTCGATCCCGAATCGTGGACGACGTTGTCTCAGAAATTCTTAGCGCAAATCGTGGAACGCCAGTCGTCGAATTTGGTCCCGGTCTTGATTCGCGGTTCCAGCGTATCGGGCATCTTGCGGCATCATGGCTTGAGGTGGATCTGCCGGAAGTCGTTGCCCTCAGAGACCGATTCTTTCCCACGCATCCGAATCGAACTGTCGTAAGCGACTCGATGCTTGGAGCGGTCTGGATGGATTCGTGTCCGGTCACTGACAGGCCACCCTTGTTTGTCGCCGAAGGTGTCTTTTATTTTTTCTCAGACGATCAGATTCGCAGCCTGTTGGCAGGAATTCGAATGCGGTTCCCAGGCGCTGGTTTTGTCTTCGACGCAATCAGTCCTGCCTATTTGAAGCTCTCCAACCTTCGACATCCATTGTCGAATTCGAGCCTCCAGTTTTCTCTGAGTCCTGGTGCGATGGAGATTCCACGATGGGATGCCGAATGGTCGATACAGAAGTACATCGGATACGGTGATTCTCCATGGTACGACTCCGCGATGCACCGATTCGCGTGGTGGAAGCGGGCTGCCGTTCGTTTCCTCCCATTTGCAAGAGATGCGTTCATGATTGTGCATGCAAGTTCAGTGAAGAATTCAGCAGCATCAGTGCAGAACTGCTCTGAGCAGGGATCATCGGCGGGGACAAAGGCTCGACAATGATGGAACAAATCATTCAGATCACGTTGCTGATCATTTCGTTGTTAATTGTCTTCGATGTCTGTCAGCAGTCGAAGGACGTCTGGGGTTTGCTGAGACACATGCGCCGCGAACGAGTCCTGAACCACACTTCAGACAGCGTCTCCCTGCCAAAATCTGCTGTCGTGCTCGCACTGCGCGGACCGGACCCGCAACTTCGTGACACGTTGCACGCTTTGATGTCGCAGGACTACCCGGATTTTCATGTCTATGTTGTGGTCGACAGTGAGCACGATCCCGTGCTCAACGATGTGATCTCCGTGCAAAAGGATTGCGGAAATGATCTGATCTCTGTTTCGGTCCTTAGAAATCCATCCCGGTGCTGTAGTTTGAAATGCAGTTCACTGATTCAGGCAGTTCAGGAGCTGGATCCTGATATCAACATCGTCGCATTCATTGACGGCGACGCGATTCCACACAAGACATGGTTGCGTGAGCTGGTGCTGCCTTTGGTGAACGATGAAGCAGATGTTTCCGGCGGTAATCGATGGTATTTGCCTTCCAGTGCCGGACTGGGCTCGATGGCTCGATACTTCTGGAACGCGGCGTATCTGACCGGAATGCATGCTCAAGGCACGCCCTGGGCCGGTACAATGGCGTTCCGCAGGGAAACGATTCGAAGAATTGGTCTGCTGGATGCGTGGAGCAAAGCCATGTCGGTTGATGCAACACTCCATCGCTGTATGAAATTGCACGGACTGCGGTTTAAACTGGTCGAGAGCCTGATCATGTCCAACCGGGAGGAGATCAGCCTCCCGGAATTCCACCGCTGGGTGACACGGCAAATGGCCGTTATCCGATATTCAGCTTCATCGACAGCCCGGATGGCGGAAATTCAGGTCGGAATTCTTTTGGTTCTGCATTCGCTCTTACCACTTGCCTCCGTTGTAGCATTTGCGATCGGTATTCCGAGTCTCGGACTCGCTGCAATCGGAATGCTGGCGGGCTATTGGCTGTTCTGCAGCCTGAGAATGATCCTAATCGAACATTCGATGCGAAAATCGATTGGCCGCCGCGGCGAACCTACCAAATGGATGACGTTGAGAAGTCTGCTGCTGTGGTATCCGAGCGTTCCATTGGTTCACTATGTGATCGGGTTTGGTGTGCTCCAGGCACTTCGAATGCAGCAGGTCAATTGGCGCGGTATCAGCTACAGACTGGCCAGCAACGGTGTTGTGTCGATGGTGAACTATCATCCCTACGGAACGAAATGGATCAAAACGGACAATCAATCCATTGTCTGATGAAACGCCTGCGGCAGTGTGCCGGATCCGAGTCGCATTGGGTGTTGCCGGCCGATCAGATCGCGCCAGCTTCAATTCCCAGTTTTCCCTGGACTGTACGACTTAGAGTCTCTCGCACGATTTCGACGGGGATGCGATCGTAGACTTGCTGAAAGAAGCCTTCCACAATCATGTGCATTGCTTCGTTGCGGGAGATTCCGCGGCTCATGCAATAGAAGATCTGATCCTGATCGACTCGTCCCGTCGTCGCACCGTGAGTGCAGCGCACGTCGTCGGCTTCGATTTCCAGACCGGGAATCGAATCGCAGCGAGCATGGTCGCTGAGCATCAATGCATCGCTGCGCTGGTAGCCGTCCGTTTGCTGCGCGGCTGGGTCAACTTTGATCATTCCTCGCCAGATCACACGTGCGTCATCACGGAGAACTTCTTTGTAAAGAAGGTCGCTGTGCGTTCCCTGGGCTTTGTGATGTTGCTGAGTGTAGTAACTGATTTTCTGACGATCACTGGCAAAAGTGACACCATTGACTTCAGCCGTGGCCGCTCGACCATTCAAATTGATATCCTGATGGATGTGCGACAGTTTGCTGCCGAGACCCACGACGGTCCATTGCAACGATGCGTTGCTGCCAACAACACCCGCCTGATGGGCAAGGTGCCATGAATTCTGATTCCAGTTCTGCAACTGCACATAACGCAGATTTGCATCTTTGCCGACGATCAATTCGACACAGCCAACATGCAAACCAGCGATACTTTCTGAAGCTGAAGTCGTTTCTTCCAGCAGCGTTGCACGGGCGCCGTCTTCAAGAATGATCAATGTATGGCCGAATTCCGCCACGCCGTCACGGCTGTGAGCAATCAAGCTGTGCAGCGGCAGTGCCACCTCCACGTTTCGAGGCACGTACAGCAATGTTCCGCCGGTCCAGAATGCCGCATGCCATGCCGAGAATCGGTCAGATTCTGCTCGAACCGCCTGCTTCATGAAATACGGTTCAAGCAATTCGCGGTGGCTAGTCAGCAACGTCTGTAATTCGCCAAACAGCACTCCCTGAGATTTGATTTCATCGGAAACCTGCGACTGGGTACATTGGCCGTTCACGTGAGAGATTGATCCGCCGTACTGAGTCTTGTCACTAAGGAGAGTCGCAATCGAAGTGGAATCGACCGCTGCGTCCGTTGGACGAAACTTGCCCGCGTTGAACACTCGCAAATCGACGCGCTTGAATTCTTCAGGATCAAGTTCCTCTTGCAGCAGGTTCTGATACGTCTCAAACGCCGCGCGACGGGCCTCCGTGATCCATGCCGGTTCGCTGCGAGTGGCAAGGAATTGTTCGAAGACTTCGGTGCTGAAGCCTATGCGGGAGATGTCGATGGTTGTTGATAACATAGTGTTTTTCAAACAAATAAAATTCAATGAATTCGGCGGCGAACGATGTTCACCCAAGATCATCAACTGAAATTCCACCTTCAGCCGCTCGCAACACACGATAGACCGTTACGCTGGCATCCTGCAGTCTAAAGATTGCCCGATATGATTTTCGACTGCCCAAGCCAACAAGTGCTTCACGGATCTCAAACGGAAACAGGGCATTTTCATCACTCAATCCATAACCAAGGGGTGAATCCGCAATTGCCTTCAATTGTTCGTAAACCCGATAAAACCATTCTTCAGCCTTCGCTCGACTATGATTAGTGGCCCACCACTCTGCGTTTCGTCGAATGTCGATTCTGGCTCGAGTTGCTATCAGCACTCTCATCATGTCTACCGTGGCTGGAAGCCCATTTCAACTCGTATTTGTTCCATTGCCTCTTCCAGCGGCTGGACTCGACCAGCCTCAACATCCGCGATTCCTTCGCGAATCAATTCGACATTTCGCTTCAATTCCAGCGCCGCCATTGCCGCGTCAAATTCTGACTGTGCGACCACGACAAATCGACGATCAAAACCTGGCACTTCAACGGACAATGCTTCGCCATTGCAGGCTTTCAACGCTTGAGATACTTCTTCACTGAGTCTGACCATCTTAATTCTCTCCGCTGTCGCTGTTCGGCGTAGCTGACTGCACAAACTTGAGACGTGAGAATTGTTCCGGCTGAATCGTCAATTCGAGGTCGTCTAGTTTCTGTAATTCGGAATTTAGAACAACCTTGTCCTTGTGAAGATAGCCTCCAAGGCTATGCCAAACTCTGACTTCAAGTGTACCCTGAGGTATCTTATCAATTAGAAATGTACCACCAGCATTCGACACTGTCATGTAAGGATGATCCTGAACCAGAACGTGAGCTGATATCCAAGGGTGATAATCGCAGGTAAATCGTATTGGCAGGTCTTCAGCCCTATTAAAGTTGTGAATAAAGCCGTTCAGTTCATCTTTGCCAGTCATTGGGGCTAATCCAAAACATCCGGGAGGGTTCCTTACTGGGTAATCGTGCGGATTATGTGCCACGCGGTCCTTTGATGTCATCCTAAACCCTGTTCGAGTTTGTACGCACAAAGCATGCGGCTTTAGCCGACAGTTTTCAAATGTCAGCGAAGGTAACTCTGGGGATACCTTCAGCAGATCAGGGTGAATGGGATCATTCGTCTTTCGTTTGAGCCATACAAAAACATGGCTGACACCTCGAGTCTCCCTTTCCACAACCAATCGTTCGTCTGGCATGTCGCTCTGAGCGCAGACTTCTGCATCTTTGATATCCGGACGTGCTGTGAATAATGGTTCAAGTTCAAAAGACTGGCCCTTGAAGACCACTCGTCCTTCAATTGATCCGTAAGCCATTTCATCCGCAAGGCAACTGTTTGCCGCCGGAAGAAAGAAAAGGCCCACTACTATCAATCGATGGGGAAACACTGCTGAAGAGCCCTTCACTTTCGTCACTCAGCGAGTGACGGCTACTTTAGTCGCAAATCGCACTCGGAGGGCTGACGCCCTACCGCTCGCGTTAGTAAGACTAACCAACCGAACCTTCCATCTGCAGTTCGATCAGGCGATTCATTTCCACGGCATATTCCATTGGCAGTTCTTTGACCAGCGGTTCAATAAAGCCCGTCACAATCATGGCGGATGCCTCCGCTTCGGTCAGACCGCGACTCATCAGATAGAACAGTTGTTCTTCACCGATCTTTGACACGCTGGCTTCGTGTTCAATCGCGACGTCCTGTTCTTCCACTTCGATGTAGGGATATGTGTCACTGCGGCTGGCCGGGTCAAGGATCAATGCATCACAGACGACATTGGATCGGCAGTTCTTTGCATCTTTGTGAACTTTGACCAGACCGCGGTAGCTTGAGCGACCACCGCCTCGGGAAATACTCTTGCTGATAATCCGGCTGGAGGTGTTTGGAGCACAATGGACCATCTTGGCTCCCGCGTCCTGATGCTGTCCAGGTCCCGCAAACGCAATCGACAGTGTTTCGCCGCGAGCCCCCGGTTCCATCAACCAGATGGCGGGATATTTCATTGTCAGTTTTGAACCGAGATTACCGTCGATCCATTCCATCAGAGAATCTCCGTACGCCATCGCTCGCTTGGTCACGAGGTTGTAAACGTTGCTCGACCAGTTCTGAATCGTCGTATAACGACAACGTGCGCCTCGCTTGACGACGATCTCAACTACCGCCGAATGCAGACTGTTGCTGCTGTAAGTCGGAGCGGTGCAGCCTTCAACATAATGAACCGACGCACCTTCATCAACGATGATCAGCGTGCGTTCGAACTGTCCCATGTTCTGGCTGTTGATGCGAAAATAGGCTTGCAGCGGAAACTCAATCTTCACACCTTTCGGGATGTAGATAAATGAACCACCAGACCAGACTGCAGAGTTCAGTGCTGCGAACTTGTTGTCACCTGGAGGAATGATGGTTCCGAAGTATTCACGGAACAATTCCGGATGATCTCGCAGAGCGGAATCTGTGTCGGTGAAGATGACACCCTGTTTTGACAGGTCTTCCTGAAGGCTTCCATACACTACTTCCGAGTCATACTGAGCCTTGACGCCTGACAGGTACTTCTTTTCAGCTTCCGGGATTCCAAGCCGATCGTACGTGCGACGAATATCTTCAGGCACATCGTCCCATGACGTCTCCTGCTCGCCTGCAGCCTTCATGTAGTAAAAAATGTCCTGAAAATCCAGGTCACTCATATCCCCGCCCCAACTCGGCATCGGGCGGGAATCAAAGATGGCAAGCGATTCCAGTCGGAAGTCCGTCATCCATTCCGGCTCGCCTTTCATCTCCGAAATCTGACGAACGATTTCTGCGTCCAGTCCCTTGCGGCTCTTAAATGCGTAGTTGTCCGTGGAGTCGTGGAATCCGTATTTGTACGAACCAAACTCGACATTGGATTTTGTTGGTGCTTCGGTGCTCATAGTGAGTCTCTATAGTTTCCGCCAGTTTAAACTGGACTAAATTTTTTATGCCAAAGATTTGATGTGTTCTCTCACCCAGGCAGTTAGTTCTTCTCGTCGAAGTTCACCAGCCGCCAGCCTGAGAATCGTCGTTTCCGCTTCATCGACTTCGCAGTCAATTTCACAACCATTCATTACCAGGAAAGTTTCCATAGCCGCGTGTCCCGTGCGTTTGTTGCCATCCACAAACGGATGATTACGAACAAGCGAAAAACACAGAGCAGCAGCCTTTTCTTCTATCGATGGATAAAGCTCCTGTCCTCCAAACGTCGCTTTCGGCTGCGCCAGAGCCGATTCCGCCAGTCCACGGTCTCGAATTCCTGAAGAGCCACCTGACTGTTCCATCGTTCGAGCATGCAGACGAATCAACTCGTCCCATTCGAGAAATCTCATCGGGCAAGTCGCTCGTAGAGTTCTTTGTTCTTTCGAAGGACATAATCCATTGCTGTTTCAAATTCAACTTGATTTGCGTCGTCAGCAAACTCCTGCACCAAGGCCTCAATCAGTTTTTCCGTCGAAGTTCTTTGTTGTTGAGCCTTGTTCTCAAGCCGACGAAGCTGTTCATCAGAAAGCTCAATGCTTACGTTCATGTAGTTGCTCCAGAAACCCGCCTCATACGCCTGCCGTCGCAACCTGTTGATTTTCCGTCTCGGCTTCCGGGTGGCGAGCACGTACGGTCGCATAGCCGTTGGCATGCAGATCATGTGCCAGTGCCGCGTCGCCGATCTCGACGATTCGACCACCGAGCATGACATGCGTAAACTGTGGCGGATTGAATTCCAGCAACCGTTCATGGTGGGTAATAATCAGGACACCCATACACGGACCTGCAAGTTTCGCAAGTCCCTCACTGACGACTCGCACAGCATCGCTGTCGAGACCGCTGTCTGTTTCGTCCAGGATCGCAAATCGCGGCTGCAGCATCGCCAACTGCAGGATCTCCATCCGTTTCTTTTCACCGCCGGAGAATCCGTCATTCAGGTAACGGCGAGCGAACTCAAGATCCATTCCCAGTTCATTCATGCGTTCACGGATTTCTTTGCGGAACTCCCGCATTCCGAGCAGGCCTTCACCTTCCTTACGGTCAGGATTGCGAACATTGGAAACTGCATGGCGCAGGAAGTCGGCGACTTTCACGCCGGGGATTACTACTGGATACTGGAAGGCCAGGAACATGCCCAATCGAGCCCGCTCGTCCGCTTCCATCTCGGTGACGTTCACACCATCGATCTCGATGCTGCCCTGTGTCACGTTGTAGTTGGGGTGCCCAGCTAAGGCATAAGCCAGCGTGCTTTTCCCGGAACCATTCGGCCCCATCAGAGCGTGAATTTCGCCTTGGCGAATCTCCATATTGACGCCATTCAAAATCGGCGTCTCACCAACGGAGACGTGAAGATCAGAGATTTTCAGGACACTGTTCATTGCGATCACACTTCCTCACGAATTCAACGAAATTCAATCCACTCAGACTTCACACATTCAACGCCGAATAACCAGAATGATGCGGCACTGGTAAAACGGTTTCTCCCCGCGTCACCTTGCGCGCTTTAATCTTGTCCTGAATTCTCATCAGGCCCTCCAGGAGAGCCTCCGGGCGTGGAGGACAGCCGGGAACATAAACATCCACAGGAACCACCAGGTCCACGCCCTTAACGACGTGATAACCATGCTTAAAATACGGTCCGCCGCCAACAGTGCAGGCACCCATCGCGATCACGTACTTTGGGTCGGGCATTTGTTCGTACAGACGACGAACACGACTCGCCATCTTGAAAGTCACTGTCCCGGCCACGATCATCAGGTCCGCCTGCCGAGGCGTCGCTCGAAAGGCACCGGCACCAAACCGGTCAATGTCATACTTGCTGGCACCGGCCGCCATCATTTCGATAGCACAACACGCAAGACCAAACGTCATCGGCCAAATACTGGATTGCTGACCCCAGTTCAGAGCCTGCTCCATCGTGGTCGTGATTACGTTTTCTTCGAATCGACCTTCAATCCATGTCATGTCGCTCAAACCTCTTACTAAAATCGATCAATCACTTTTCCAGCACTGAGTAAACCCCGCGATTGCCACGTCCCAGGAAGTGCAGCCAGAACTCTATCAGCATGACGCTGTCTTTCAATCGCCTGCGGAACTTTCCAAACTCTGACCAGCCCCGACTGGCACCTGCATCACCTGGAACTCGCAGCAGCCCTGCCCATCGCGACAGCGAGAACGAAACTGCACCGGAGCACCTAATACCTCTTCCAAAACTCGCCGCTCAACCTGACAAATCGCTTCGTCCACATCTGCCAGCATCGGAAACGGACACGACGTTTCGCGGAGAATTTGCAACCCTCCAGAATGATCACTTTCGACATTAAAACCACTGGATTTCATTTCGTCCGCGAGTTGATCCAGTCTGTCCTCGATCGAATCACAACCGACCAACTGTTTCCGAAAACGCTCCGCCAATCCACTTTGAACACGGCCCATTAAAGTTTCGCGTACAGCGGCATCTTCATAACCTGCGATCGCTTCCCAGAGCACAACCGCCAATTCGCGGTAGTTTTCACCCAGTTCATGAAGTCCTTCGGTTGTGACACGGTACAAATGTCTAGGCCGACCGCGAAGCTGACCCTGCAACTCAGACACCACAAAACCGGCTGTTTCGAGCCGCGTGATCCGCTGTCGAATCGCCGTGCGTGTCACTCCGAGAACATCGCAAAGCGTTTGAATGTCACCACCTGCCGCTTGATGCAGGTGCTCAAGGATCTCGCGATCTCGTGCATCAAGAGGAAGAGACATCGGGCGACTCCAGGAACCAACTAGGGTGACCGTAGAACTCCTGCGGTTTCCGAACTAGTATAGCCATCGCAATATTTTTGGCAATTATTGATGCCAAATATGCCTGAAAGTGAGACAGCTCTATCGCAGACGGGGCAGAGTCACGTTCTAGGGCCGCAGTGAACCAAATCCCCGGCGAGCGGAGCGACGTCAGTCGCCCGATCCCACGCGCCACGCCGCGATGAATCTGCCATGCGTAAATCGGAGGACTGACGTCCTGCCGCTCGCCGGTGCCGTGGTGACGTAATTGCTGACTTCCCGTGTGTACTCTGTGCTCTCCATGTACTACGTGAAAAAAACAAATCGCAGATTTCACCACGGAGAACACAGAGTTCACGAAGGTATGCGTGCAAACGGACCTCGCAACATTCGCGAGTATTAGCGAGATTCGCGGGCAAATAAGTTGCGGCAAGCGGCAAGACTGCCGGCGAATCACGCGAATAAACGCGAATGCAATTCACGCGCGGCTTCGCGGAGATCTCATGCATCACGCCGCGCTGAATCTGCCACGCGTAAATCGGAGGACTGACGTCCTGCCGCTCGCCGGTGCCGTGGTCTACGGTTCCTGGGCTGGAACCGCTGACGAACTTTACGATGTGACCACCATCCGCGCAAATAAAACAGGTCGCACGGATTCCATCAATGAGAAACAGATTAGGACCGGTACCTGGATTGTATCTTGTCCATTCATTGCGGAAGCCATCATCACCTGCCGGCGCGGAATCATTCCGGATGTCCGATATCAGCACAACAAGGATAACCAGCAGCACACCGCATCGTGGCGTCCGATAAGGTCCCACAACTCGGCTCATGAATGGCGATCTGCTGCGATTGATCATCACGGCGTCGGTACAAAACTCACTTCCATGAATGCTGCAACCGCATTCGCATTTGTGACGAATTGAGGAATACCGTTGACGACATCCACTGACTGCCGATGAATGTGTCCGGCGAAGATTCCCATCAGGTTCTTTGCATCAAAAACTTCTCGATGGAAGTCGATCGTTGTCTGAGTATGCCCGGAGTCTCGCCACTTTGGACGGCGTTCGATTTCATAGTTGCGGTCAGTTGCTGCTCCCCATTTTGGATTTCCGCAGCCGAAACCCATAGAACGTCCAGGTGCGTACAATGGAATATGAATCAACAGCACCAGAGGCTGTCCACTGTTGACCTGCGTCCGGAAGAACTCAAGCTGTTCCGGAAGAATTTCGTAGTGGGAGTTATCGATGGCCAGAAAGCGAACGCCGTGAATGTCGTGCGCTGCCATCAAGGGATGATTGCCCTGGTACATTGGCTTCAGTCGTCGTTCGATCCACTCGGCTCGCAGTTTTTCCAGCGACCCTGCCATTCCTTCGTAGTGCCAGTCGTGGTTACCTGCCACATAAATCCACGGCATTTCAAGCTTGGCCAATCTGTCAGAAACCCAGTCGATGGCGGCTTCTGAGGGAAAGCTGAAGATGTCTCCCACAAGAGCCAGCAAGTCGCTATTGCCGGATTTCGCTCGCGCGAGTATTTCTTCAAAGCTCTGTTCCGGGCTGGTAGGCTGCCCGGTCCTGAAATGAATCGTCTTGTTATACGCCTTTGCCATCCGTCCGCTGTATTCGTGATACGGTTTTCCTCGATCGTCATCAGTAAACAGGTGAGTGTCAGCGACGACCGTCACATTGACGGGCCGAGTCACCGCTTTGGTGAAAAAAGTGACTTTGTTGTCGTCAATTGCGAACGATTCGCCAGACGTTGCCGAGTCGTTTTGCTCTGCTTCGGTTATTGAATCGATGCAAACTCCGCCAGTAGCTGAAACTGCCGCTGCTGTCTGAATAAAGAACCGACGTTTCATCATACTGCGCCTCAGAAAGCATCTCGATCAGTGACACTACGCGAATAAATTGCAAACGAATGATTTTTCCTGGAAAACATTCGGATGGCCGCAAACTTTTCCAAACTTTTGCCCGGCGAGCGGAGCGACGTCAGTCGCCCGATCCCACGCGCCATGCCGCGATGAATCTACCACGCATAAATCGGAGGACTGACGTCCTGCCGCTCGCCTACCAGCTCACGTCACGTCGCTGTGGATGCTCGGCCTGTCCACCTCGTTCCTTACACCCCGCGTCTCCGCTGAACCGGGATTTGAAGCCGGGCGGGACCACGTCACTTCACTCGACATACTCGCTCGCCGCCGGCGTCAAATCTTGAATTGTTGTACGGCGTTCGCTGGTCATCGTCCGGCAGCATCCCGGACTTCTAGCCCAATGATAGCGCCAGATGACAAAATGGCACCGGCGATAAGATACGCGTCACCACCGACCAGTCCGTACGCAAAGCAAAGCACACCCGCAAAGAGAACGATGCCAGTAAGTGGATTATGGCGTCAGCTTGGACTGCTTGTCGTTGTTCATGGCACACTAATCCGTTTGGACATCAATTTGCGCTGCGCTGCTAAAGGTCGCCCGCACAACATAGGTATTATCTGACAAGATGTCGCACAGTCACCTGTTTTTGCGACACTCTACGCTGAACACGACCAAAGATCGTAGGCCGGACCAAGGTCGCACGTTGCCGGAACATCGCTCGCCGAATGATTCGTCGTGGAACACCAAATCATTCACTACGTCAGTAGACTGCGACCGCAGTTCCGGCAGTTCTGCGAACTCGGCCCGGACTACTTCAGTCAGGAAATTGTTTTAGGACAATTCCCTGACTGCCGTTTGTCGCACCCCACGTATGAAACGGTTTTCAGACTTTGTCCGCCTTCGGGCACACATACGGCTCGCGGTATTCGCGAGTCAACAACGCATTGGCAGCCTCGTTGTTTGTGAACAACTCCTTCTCTGGATCGAATTCCAGGAACGCTCCAAGCGACATCGGGTATTTTTCCAGATCGACTTCGTTTTTTTGCAGATGCTTGACAGTGCGTTCCAGGGTCGCCTGGTTGTTGTCGAGACTTTTGACCGCCTGGAGATGCGAGGCAATCTCTGTGACGGGCACACGATTCTCTTCGCCCATGTAGTACGAGATATTGCCAAGGTGGCTGATGGCGGCCGACAAGTGACCTTCCCGAACATCCGCATTCAGATCTTCGACTTTGCGTGACTGCACGGCCGACACGAAATTCTGGAAGTGATCGCCGCCACCACTGAATTCACGAATCAGGATCTTGTCCTTGTCAAACACGGAGCAGTGGCTGTACTGGTCCTGCACGAGATAGCCTTCGGAACCGTAGAACACGACACCGATCTTGTTGCCTTCTGTACTACGGAAGAAAGTGTTCAATTCTTCGTCATCGCTGTCATCGGCACTCAAACCGCGAGTTTCAAACACGATGCACTTGTTGCCGTAATCGTAAATCGAAACTTCCGTATTCCCGGTATCCCCGGCATCGACATAGCCTGGATCTTTTCGTTCCGCCTGATACCCGAGTCGTCCGCCATACGTCAGGATGCTCGACGGATGAGTGTCGATCCCAAGACCCCAGCGCGCGACGTCTGTCTGGTGCGGCCCTTGATTGCCGAGGTCGCCGTTTCCGTAATGCCGCTGCCAGTGCCAGTCGTAGTGAAATCGTTCCCGAGTGCATTTCGGATCGGTCAGAGACGCCGGTCCGCTCCAGAGGTCAAAATTGACGCTGGCGGGAATCGTATAATCGCCCTTGGCACCAATACTTTTGCGGCGTTTGTAGCACAGGCCGCGAGCGAAATTGACTTCGCCAATGCCTCCAGCCCGCATAAAGGCAAATGCTTCAATGATTGCGTTGCTGGAACGGCATTGTGTTCCCACCTGGCACATCCGGCCATACTTGCGGGCGGCCGCAATCAGAGCCGTTCCTTCATGCACATTGTGGCAGACTGGTTTTTCGATGTAGGCATCTTTGCCAGCCTGCATCGCCCAGATGCCGGTCAATGCGTGCCAGTGATTTGGCGTCGCAGTGCTGATAAAATCAATCGCCTTGTCATCGAAGGCCTGACGCATATCGGTGACAGCTTTCGGGCGCATTCCCTGCTTCTTTTCAATGTCATCACAGCGACGATTTGCCACGGCTTCGTCGGCATCCACAATTGCGAGAATCTCCGTACGTTCGTCACGCAGGTACTCGCTGATGTGCTCACCACCGCGTCCGTTTGCACCGATCACTGCAACTCCCAGTTTTTCGTTTGCTGAGATTCCCGCTCGACCAATTGCCGGCGCAAACATCAAAGCGGACGACGCAACAGCGGATGACTTCAGGAACCGACGACGATTATGTTGACACATGGCAAATCCTCAAAACAGGTTGGACAGGTTGGAACGAAAAGCAGGAGGAATTTGAAAAGGGGTCAGGAACCAATAGTGCGCAGCGCCCTTTGGGCCAATTGGCTATTGGTTCCTGCCCCCTTTTCCAATCGAAAGAGTGTGAAAGCTAGAAGTTGTCTGATACAACCTCCACATCGCTGATTCGCATAAAACCCGATTTTCGCCCTGGATGCAAGTGAACGCCGCATATTGGCTGAGGCTTAACCAAATGTTTTCCTGTCACAATAAGCAATGTCTGTTATGACGGGTCGAATTCTGATTGGAACAGACGAAGCGGGTTACGGGCCGAACCTCGGGCCACTTACTGTCGCGGCCACTGCATGGCACTTGCCAGACGACGTTGAACCGCTGGAGATGTGGAGTATTCTCAAATCGGTCCTCACGTGTGCGCCTGAACGCGGTGATCACAGACTCTTCGTGGCGGATTCCAAGAAAGTCTTTTCGCCAGGCGAAGGGCTGGAATCACTCGAAGTGCCGGTGCTGGCGTTTCTGAATCTCATCAAGGCGGATATCTCTACGATCGATCAACTTTGTCGCTGCATCAGCATGTCGTCCCAGGCTACTCCATTTTTCGACGCCTATCGAGCCGAACCATGGAACTCGGTGCCCGGCCTGACTCTGCCGGTGGATTCAAGCGATGACCATATTCGCGAATGGGACGCCACACTGACAGAAGAACTCGATAATTGCGGAATTCGATTGCTGGGGATTCGAGCGCGGGTGATGTTTCCACAGGAATTCAATCATTTAGTGACTCAGGCGGATTCCAAGGGCGTTGTTTTGTCCAACGCGACGCTCCAGCTGGTGCGTGATCTTGCTGATTCGTGCGCAGCGGACATGAGTCTGGGCGGCAAGCCGACTCATGTTGTCTGCGACAAACACGGCGGTCGTAATCGATACGACGAATTGATTGCCCAGCATTTTGATGATCAATTCGTGTTTCGTCTCCAGGAGTCCCGTGAAAAATCCCGCTACCGCATGGGAGCGATGGAGTTTTGTTTTCGCACAAAGGCGGAGGAGTTTCTACCAGTCGCACTGGCGTCGATGGTCGCCAAATACACCCGCGAAGTTTTGATGCACCAGTTCAATCATTTTTGGAAGCAAAAGATTCCCGGACTCAAGCCGACGCAAGGTTACCCTCTGGATGCAAAACGATTTCGCCAGGACATTGCTGCAGAGGTGGAATCACTCAACATTCCCACCGACCAGCTTTGGCGCAGGCGCTGAGGTTGTTTGCGATCTGACCCTGCTGCGTTCATCAGTGATCCTCAACTGTAGCTCGCCCTGTCCCAGGTCGGATTCCCTCACCGCCATTCCACTGAACACCAGCGTCCAACCAATAACTCCACGATTTTGACACTTCTTGCTGAACGCCACCACGCCGGCCCACCAAACTACAAAACAGACAGGAAAATTGGGGACAGGAAAAGAGGTCTCCGGAAGACCGAGAACAATTAGTCTCGCAAATCTTGCTGTCCCAAAAGTTTTCCGTCTCTTTCCTCGATACCTCGTGGCCCAATCATCGCCTTGTCGTAGCAGAGTGAAGCAACGCGCAACACACCATTTCGCAAATCTATGCTGGCAGGAAACCAATTGGTGGTCGTCCTGAAGCTGTGGGAATAAAGATCCAAGAGCACAAGATTCAAGAGCCATGCACTTGACACTTGCCCCGATGCTGGAACGTCTCCAGCGCAGTAATCAAACCTGGCTCGATTTGGTCAGGAACTTTCGCAAGCGTTTCCGAATCGAAATTAGTCTGCCGACGACTTTCCGATCCGTTTCCTCGAGCCGTCGAACAAATCGCACAGCGGCGCATGCGTGAAGTGAATGATCGCTGATGTGTTCATGAATTCTTTTACCACAATTCATCGACAGACGTGTGTGGTACCATGACTCGCTTGCACCATGACTCGCTTGAAGTCAGAGAGCGGAATCTCGTCGTCCCCCGATGAGCCGGTCCAGAGGCTGACCGACGGTAGAGGAACGCCATTCACGACTGTGTGGTAACGATTGACGAAAAACGCCGCCTCTTTCAACCTTCACTGAAATACAACTTTCGATCGTGATACTCTTGGTTCAGGAGCAGAAGCTGCATAAACTGTGGGACCGAGGTGCTTCCCGGCACAGATTACGATCTTTCAATGAAAGGGATATTGCTCAATGAATCTTAATGAAAATGTGTCCTGGATGGACTTGCCCGAGTTCGTGCGATCTGCATTTCAAACCAAGTTCGCCATGCCTACGAAGGATATCCTCCACTCTGGAACTGTGCTGTACAAGTTCAATGACTTCCCAACTCTTCACGGTCCCAACAATAACAGCCTTTCTCCCTGGTGGAGTCCGTATGCTCCATACAAGCACGATGCTGGCTGGGAACAGAAACTACGGATGGCAAAGAGCAACGGCGTGAGCGTGCGGGAATGGGGCCGACTAACTTCTGCTGTCAAAGAGAACTGGAACTCGTTGAACTATCTACTAGTGATTACGTTGGGAGTGCCCGCATACGGTTTTTTTGGCGGCTTCGCTCAAATGGCAAGGATTGATTCAGGAGCCACCAGCAAAATGGGTGTCGGCGAAAGTAAGGGCGGATCAAAAAACCTGCCTGGCGGTGGGACTCAGATCTACATTCCAAACCTGACCGCCGATCATGTCAGCAATTGGGCGGTTCAGGATCTAAAGACTATGTAGTTTGGTAAGCCTCCACGAGTTGCTGACCGCCGCCGCCTTTGGTGCCCTGGGCGTAATCTTTCAGTCGTTTCAACTCGTCTCCCAACAAACAGCGTTTGAAAATGTGGAACTTCGGCTTGCGCTGGCTGGCATAGCTCAGTCAAAACGAACTGAGATTGGTCGGGCGGTGTTGGCGTCGGTTGGTCTGGAACGGTGACTGTATAGTACTTAGGCGCAACTCTCTGGTGGGAAACAGCGCTGACAGAAATTGTCATCGGATGCGTCGTCGTCATCCTGACATTCGCGGCGACTCGCGGCATTGAGGATGGACTTTATGCGTTGCTCAATTCGAGTGATGCTATGAACGGCACTGAATCATTGATCATAAGTACTTGATCATAAGGATCGTGTACTCAAGAAGTATTGGGCAATTTAGCTGGCAACGCATACTCGCCGTGCGTTCCGAGATCGCATCGGACGAAATTGCAGGTGACGTGTTCGACCGATACAACCAAGGTTCATTGCTCGATGAGTGACTTTTTGTGTTTTTTGTGCGTGTCCCTTTTTGCGTCTTCGAAGATACCGCAAAGATCCGGAACCAGGTTCCTGAACGTGGACAAGGGAACATCCCTAGGTGCGGCACCCGGCAAGGTTCCCTGAGTTTTTCGTTCCGTGCTGAGATTGTTGTTGCATTCTCAGTTCATTTGGTTCTGATCCGATCCAGGTTAACGCTGCCACCAGCTACATCAGCAATGCCATTTCCACGTTAAGTCCCGGTCCGAAGCCCAGCATGACGCATGGCAATTGTGAGTTCCGTTTTCGGAGATTGTCGAGGATGAATAAAACTGTCGGCGATGACATGTTGCCGCACGTTTGAAAAACATCAAGCGACGGCGACATCTGCTCTTCGGATAAGCCGGCAGCGGCAGCTGTGGCGGCAAGAATTCTCGGACCGCCGGGGTGGATGGCCCAACTTTGAATGTCCTCCACGTCCAGTCCATGGCGACTTAGAAACTGGCCAAGTACTTCCGGCAGCATGCGCGTGATTACGCCAGGAACTTCCGGGGACAAAGACATTTCAAATCCATTGTTACCAACTCGCCAGGTCATCATTTCTTCGGTATCAGGAATCACAAACGACGCGCTGTCGATGAGGCGGCCTGGCATTGCACGGTGCGAGGCTGTGCTGGCACCTTCAACGTGCTGCGGCCTGTCTTCCGGCTTGCCTCCGGATCGTCCCACAATCGCTGCGGCTCCATCTGCAAACAGTGAGTTGGCCACGATGCGCTGAGGATCCCATCCGTACTGATGATGCAGCGTACACAGTTCGACCGCGCAGACAAGAATCGTCGCGTTTGAATCTGCCGCTGCAAATGCATGGGCAACGCGCAGTGCATTCAGCGCGGCGTGACATCCCATGAATCCCACATGAGTTCTCGCAACGGACTGCCGAAGTCCGAGGTCACGAATGAGTGAAATATCGAATCCCGGCGCGCAGAAGCCGCTGCAGGAGACTGTGATCAGATGCGTGATTTCTTCGGGGGCGACGGCGGATTCCTGAATTGCCGACAGAGAAGCTCGGAACGCGAGTCCTGGAGATTCCCGTTCGAATCGCTGCATGCGTTCGGCCGTTCCGGGACCGTGATCATCACAGTCTTTCACATTCCAGAAGAATCGTTCCGCAGTGGCTTCGTCATCGGACGATGTTTCGAGAAGCACGCTGTGCCGACTCTGAACGCCCGCGCGGCGGTACATGATTTCAATCAGCCCTGTGGCGTTTTTTGAGCCTGTCATTTCGGGGACGATACAGGTTGCTGCAAACGTTGCCATGGCTTTCTGCGATATGGAATACTCCGGCAATGCTGTGCCAAGTCCAAGTATTTCAAACTCCGTCATCCGGTAAACTCCAATGCCTCAGGAATACGATTGATCTGACTGACAAGACGTCGAGTCACAGTAGGAAACAGTCGACAAGCCGTCATCATCGGAGACAGTAGCCACGGTCGACGCAAAGTTGCGGAAAGGATACGACAGACATACTGTTCGCGACTCACCGCCTCTCGAAATCGCATCGGCCATTCGCTCGTCAAATCTGACGTCCAGCCGTGGCGGACGGCCCGAATGACAATCGGTACAACAGCCGACGCTGCGCTGAGTGCCCATGCCATGCCTTCGCCCGTGAATGGTTCCACGTAGCCTGTGGCGTCTCCCAGCAGCAGCAATCGATGCGCGGCGATTCGTTTGGCCGAACGAGTGAGCGGAAGAGTGCCTCGGATCGATGCCTCCGACAGTCGGTTGGGCATTGATAGTCCCGCAGATTTGAAGACTCGCTGCAATGTCAGGAGCGGCGACTTTGTTTGATTCAGTTCGTGTGGATTGACCGCAGCCGCCAGATTCAACTGATGATTTTCGATCTCTACGATTCCCGCATATCCACAGTCGCCAACCGCCATCAGAATTTCATTGGGTCGAATCCAGTCGTCTCCGGTTGTTCGGTCGAAGACAGCGCCAAGTCCGATTCTGGAACCTGAAACTGGTGGTGCGTGAAACTCTGCCTGGCGGTGCAGACTGGGATGCCCCAGTCCGTCGCAGACCAGGATGACTCGGCCAAGCACACGGGCCGTCATCGCCGACTGATGCAAATCCCGCAAATCAGAAGCAACGTTCTTCTGCTGTGAACTGTTTGACTGCAGTTCGACAACCCTGAACTCGCTCACCGCATTTGTTGCGTAGTTGTGACGAAGTGACCGAATGCGTGCCTTTGAGACTGAATCGGTCGCTGATGCTGACTCGAACAGATCAGATTCGTTGAGCGGATCGACAGTTGCTGAGACGTGATCGATAAATCGGCATCCGGCAGTTTTTGCTTCGTTCACCAGCCATTCGTCGAGGCCTCGGCGTGACACGGCCACGCCAGCAGGCATAGGCAGATTGAGATGTCTTCCGGCGTGCCGAATGGCCAGCGACGAAATGATGGAAGGATTGAGGCCGTTCAGGCCTTCGCCCAGGCCAGCCATCCTGAGTAGTTGGATGGCGCGGGAGTTCAGGCAGCAGCCGCAGACCTTGTCGCGAGGAAACCGCTGTCGATCCAGCAAGAGAGTGTTCAGTCCGGCACGAGAACACAAAATGGCCGACATCGCGCCGGCAACCCCAGCCCCGATGATGATGACATCGAATGACTGCTGATCAATCGATTCAGCACCGCGCATGTGTGTCTCCCCTGGTTGGAGACCATGTCAGCACGAACCGTTGTGGCCAATGGCGGTCGATCGAGACACCTGTCAGACCCGCCTGCTCGGCAATGTCACGCGCTTCATCAATAGTAAACGCTCCTTCGACCGACATCGGCCCGTCAGTATGTACTACGCGGCAGCGCGTCAGCAGTCGACAGCCAACCCACGCCATCCAATAACCAAGCGGTGTTCGCCGCAGGTCGTCAATCAGTACCAGTTGAGTCGCGGCCGATTTCATTTTGCGAAGCAGCGTCACCGAATCTTTTGTCGACAGGTGATGCAGAAACAGGCTGCACATCACAACGTCGTAGTGAACCTTTGGCAAGGGTTGTTCAAGCGCATTGCACAGATGGAAGCGCACATTCGCCAAGCCAGCCGCTGACGTTTGTTCGGTGGCATATTCAACTGCCGTCTGGCTGATATCGCAGCCATCGATTGCGATTGACACTCGTTTTCGCTGTGCCGTTTGTGCAAGACGGATCGCGAGATCCCCTCCGCCGGAAGCAATATCCAGAATGGTCAAAGTTTGTTCCGTTGTTCGGGACAGTGGCAGTCTGCGGATTTGCCTCCAGACCGCCGATTCCGTCCGACTGAGCCTGTTCACTCGTCGCAGCCCCTGGAGTGCCTGACGATGATCGGAATCATTAATCAGCGGATCATCCATGAGTTCCGATTGACGATTGCGAGTTTTCAGATTGAATGACATTTTGCGCGTGCAGTTTCTTAACGAATATCTCTGCCTGATGATTCATCTGGCAGCAGCAGCCAGCCGTGCCGCCCTGATCATATCGTTCGAGAATCTGCATCCGCCAACGAGTGCCCCAATGCAACGTGAAAAATCTCAGGATGCGGCAGTCTTCAAAACTGATCTCCACAGCATACTACGGAGGTAGTATTTACCCGACGGAACTATCATAGTTTATCATCTGATCGTCAAGCTCCGTTTGAAGGTACTCGCAAATGCAACGCGAAACCGTGCGAGGAACCTGAAACAGGGGCGGCACACATCGAAAGTATCACATGATTTCCTGTCCCGATATCCGCAAAGACGTCATTCGCCGACATTACAACATCTCAACAATTTTCTACCGGCTCCTGTGGGGCCAGCACATTCATCATGGACTCTGGACCGCGAATGAATCGCCAACGATTGCTGCGCGTCAGTTAACCGAGCAGCTCACGCTGGAAGCCGGGATGAAAAAAGGTGATCGCGTTATCGACATTGGCTGTGGTATGGGTGGCTCGTCGATTCATCTGGTAAAGCACCTGGACTGTAAAGTCACCGGAGTGACGATCAGTTCATTCCAGAAAAGTTATGCGACATGGTCGTCTCGGTTCGCAGGGACTTCCGGTGGGACCGAGTTTCTGTGTTACGACGCAGAAATGGTCGAATTTCCTGCGGGGAGTTTTGATGTGGCGTGGAGTGTCGAATGTACCGAGCATCTTTTCGACAAGGCGGCGTTTTTTCGCAAGATGGCCACGTGGCTTCGTCCCGGTGGCAAAGTCGCCATTTGCGCGTGGCTTGCCGGTGATGATCCGCTGACTGAGCCACAACAAAAACTGGTCTACGAAGTGTGTGAAGGATTCTTTTGCCCGTCGCTGGGTTCTGAACAGGACTACACACACTGGTTGACGTCTGCAGGTTTGAAAATGAGTCACGTGCATGACTGGACAAGTCGAGTTTCACGAACATGGGAGATCTGCCGCGATCGAGTGAATCGATTCGGCATGCGTGGCATCGCATCATGGATCGATCCCGGCCAGACAATTTTCATCGATCGATTTCAGACTCTCCTGGATGCCTACAACACAGGCGCAATGAAGTATGGGTGTTTTATTGCTGAAAAGCCGCAGGACTGACAATGCAGAAGCCGGCCATCATGCTTTCGCGAGCTGGCAACCTGTTAACGCCGGACGCAAACGACTTGTGCTTTGTCACAGCGAAGAATTGGTGTTGGGTGGCCCGGGCTGGACTGAGTAGATTTTTCGTTTAACCCGACCCAACGGGGAGGCTGGTTAACCGGGTGGACCACGACAGCCTCGCCGCTGGCTCGGGTTAAACGCGGAAATTGAATACAACCAGCGTTCGGGGATTTCGAGAGCATCATTTTGAACCGCGTGGAGTATCATCCCTCCAGGACAGATCAAATCTCAGAATGCCGGTCGTTCGAGCAGTTTCTCTACGACTTTGCGGCGACTGCCGGTGGCTTCGTAGATCTTCACCTGATTTCTGGCACCACTGGCGGCAGGCAGAGTCAGGACTGATCGCAGCTCGGCCAGGCAATTCAGTTCTATTGCTGTTGGCGTCAGGCGTTCTGTCAGTTCTTCAACAACTTCCGGTACGGAACGCTGTTGAAAGGTGGTCGAACTCACCAGTGCGGCATCGGCACCGTAGCGAGTCGCACGCCACTTGTTTTGTTCGACCATCATCGGATGGTACTCGGACAGAAATGTGCCTTCGTCGATTTCGTTGGAAATCGTATGCACCAGACATTGCACCAATGCCGTGATCGCCAGCACATGATCGAGACATGGTGGTACGTCACAAACGCGAAGTTCCACCGTCCCAAAATGATGATGCGGGCGAATGTCCCACCAGATTTCACGAATCGAATTGATGAAACCCGTTTCTCGCAGATGTTTTACCAGCCAGACATATTCGCTCCAGTGCCGCATCTGATACGGAAGCCCCGCAGTAGGAAGTCCTTCCATGATTTTTGAGCGATTCGACTGAAGTCCCGAACTACGACCTTCCCAGAATGGTGAATTCGCAGACAAAGCCAGCAGCAGTGGAACATAGTGCAGCATTCTGTCACAGACCATGACCGCCTTGTCACCTGAATCCACACCAATATGCACATGCAGTCCAAATGTCACCAGGCGGCGGACGACGTCTTCCATCAGTGTCACCAGCCGCGCGTAACGCTCATGATTCGTGATCTTCTGGTGTCGCCATGATGAGAAGGGATGAGTTCCCGACCACAGCAATCGAACACCCATCGGATGTATGATGGATTCCAGTTGCGTCAGCTTGTCTCGAAGATCTTCACCGACTTCCCGAACATTGCGGCAGATGCGAGTATTGATCTCCACATAGCACTGCATGAGTTCCGGCTTCACGGAATCGCGCAGATGTTCAGGCAGCGCGGCCAGAACCTGATCAATGGCGCTGGTCAACGCCAGTTCTTTGGAATCGATCAACTGAAGTTCAATTTCAACGCCGATCGTCGGACTGGTATTAGGCGTAAATCGCATCACCGTCATGTCGCAGACTCCGGCCCGATCATCGCCAGCAGCAAGGCCGCGCGTGCCAGGATCCTGGCTCCCTGAGGAATCGCGGATTCGACAACATCAAAGATCGGAGAATGCAGCAGCGGCCAGTCGCCATCCGATCCCGCACAGCCCAGCCGAAATTGAGCACCCCGAACGTGATCCGTATAAACTGCAAAGTCTTCGCCACCCATACTGGGTCGGTCGATCAACACGATGTGCTCCCCGCCAAGCACCTGAATTGCGGCGGCTTCAATCGCCGATGTCACCGTGACATCATTCACGACGGAACCCAACGGACTGCGATAGGTCACGTCAATTGTATTTCCTGTCGCAGCGGAAACTCCGGTGCAAATCTGTCGAATACTGCCCAGAATGGTGTCTCGCGTACGATGATCGGTCGATCGCAACGTCCCGGCAATCTCGACCAGATCCGGAATGACGTTCGACGCCGTGCCGCCATGGATTGAGCCAACGGAAAAAACCATCGGTGTCAATGAATCCGCCCGACGAGGAATGGATTGATACAACGCCGAAATCAACATCGCCGCCGTGCCGATCGGATCACTGGTATGCTGCGGTCGCGCGGCGTGTCCTCCTCTTCCACGAACTTCGATCAGCACTTCATCCACCTGCGCGGTCAGGACTCCATAGCGAATTCCAACTCGGCCGGCATGAATCGTTGGATCCACGTGCAGCCCCAGGATCGCCGTCACTCCGCGCAGCGCACCGTCCTCTAGCATCCATTGCGCGCCTTGAGCCGTCTCTTCAGCCGCCTGAAAAATGAACCGCAGATGGGCCGACGGGATCTCCGATTCCGGCAATCTCTTCGCCAGTGTTGTCAGAAGTTCGGCGACTGCCAGCACAACCGTGGTATGAGCATCGTGGCCACAAGCATGAGCGAGTCCGGGGCTACTGGACTTGTATTCTACCGTCTTGCGATCCTGCATTCGCAAGGCATCAATGTCTGCGCGAACCGCAACAATGGGGCTGTCGTCCGACGGTGATCCGATTTTCAGATCTGCAATGATTCCGACGCCACGTTCCGGGATGTTTGAGACAACTCCAAGCGAGGAAAGTCGATCGGCGATAAACTTCGTCGTCTGAATTTCGTCGCCGCTCGGTTCAGGATGAGCATGCAAATGCCGACGACAGGCAATCCAGTCCGAATTGCGTTCATCGGCGATGCGATCCAGCAGCAATTCGAACGGAATAATCCGCTCAATGTCCGCCGGAGCAATTCTCCAGCCTGTGGCTGCATTCCCTGGTTTCATAGTGTTTCTGTGCCAAACTATTGTTAAGCAACAATCGCGTGTTAAGCAACAATCGCGATTTAAATTCCGGATTTCATCGGCAGGGCGAGGCTTCTGCCGAGCCGTAGTCAAATCGGCTCGGCAGAAGCCTCGCCCTCCCGCAAATAGCCATGTATCGCTGAGTTGTTTAGAAATTGTTCCTCAATGCTCATTGCTGTTCCGTGCATAGTACGATTTTCGGGGGAATTGAACAGCCTGACGGGCTTCCGATTGAACACCAGATTCCGCTTGTTAAGCTGTGGCGTTTTTCTCAAACTCGCGGCCCAATGGCAACGACTTGAGGCAATGTCACCAAGGCACGTTCTGTGACCTGTTCTCGATGCCGGGTTTTTTCGGTGCGAATGGTTCCTGTGCCGTTCTTGTTGAGACTGTCAATTCCCCATGGTTGGTTCCGGTTCTGCACGGTCAGCGTCTGCTGCCACTCATGTTACTACAGGTTCTGCCACCTCAGCTCAGAAGCAGCTGGTTCTGGTCATGGACTTCGGTTCACAGACAGCCCAGCTTATCGCTCGGCGTGTGCGAGACCAGAACGTGTTTTGCCAGGTCGTTCGACACGACCTGTCCGCCGAACGCATCAATGCACTCAACCCCAGAGGGATCATCCTGTCCGGTGGTCCTGCCAGCGTTTACGGCCCCAGCGCTCCGACGATTGATCCGGCCATTTATGATCTTGGCGTTCCGGTTCTCGGAATTTGCTACGGAATGCAGATCACGTGTCATACTCTTGGCGGAAAAATCCTGCCTGTTCATGCCCGCGAATTCGGCCGCGCTCCTTGTACGCAATCGGCGAAGAACCCGTTGTTCGACGGCATCCCGCAAACGTTTACAGCATGGATGAGCCACGGCGACCAGGTGGAAACTCTGACCGGAGATTTTGAAACGATCGCATCGACGTCCACATGTTCCAACGCCGCAGTTTATCATAAATCGCGTCGGATTTATGGGCTGCAGTTTCATCCGGAAGTCACGCACACACAGTTCGGCGGTCACCTGCTCGCGAATTTTGTGTTGAAAATCTGCGGATGCGAAGGGACGTGGCGAATCAGTTCATTGATCGAACAACAGATCGAACGCATTCGCACGATCGTCGGGACGGATCAGGTGATTTGTGGATTGTCGGGTGGCGTCGATTCCTCAGTGGTGGCGGCGCTGATTTCCAGGGCAATCGGCAAACAATTGTCATGCATATTTGTCGATAACGGAATGCTGCGAAAGGACGAACGGGGGCAGGTTGAAGAACAGTTTTCCCGACACTTCAAAACCGATTTGCATGTCGTGGATGCCCGTGAAAGATTTCTGGGCGAACTTGCGGGGATCTCCGATCCGCAGCAAAAACGCAAAATCATCGGTAAAGTGTTTATCGATGTCTTTCGCGATGAAGCGAAATCCATCCCGAACGCAAAATATCTGGCTCAGGGCACGCTGTATCCGGATGTGATTGAATCCGGAGCGAACCCAGACGGCCCGGCAGCAACGATCAAGTCTCACCACAATGTCGGTGGTCTTCCAGCGGAACTGGGTTTTGAACTGATCGAACCACTGCGCGACTTGTTCAAGGATGAAGTCCGTCGAATGGGTTTGGAGCTGGGTTTGCCGGACGTTATGGTCTGGCGACATCCGTTTCCTGGCCCAGGTCTGGCCGTCCGCTGCCTCGGTGAAGTCACCGAAGAACGACTTCACGTAATCCGCGAGGCCGATGCGATTCTGATCGAAGAACTGCATCTCGCCGGAATCTATCGCGATATTCAACAGGCGTTCGTGGTCCTGCTGCCGGTCCAGTCAGTGGGCGTCATGGGCGACGACCGAACTTATGAAAATGTCGCGGCGATTCGAGCTGTTCAATCGGAAGATTTTATGACGGCAGACTGGTATCCGTTCCCGCACGAAATTCTGGCCAGGATTTCGACACGGATCATCAATTCGGTGCGAGGCATCAATCGTGTGGTCTATGATGTGAGTTCCAAACCGCCGGCGACAATTGAATGGGAGTGAGTGCGATCAAGACAATTCTGCTGATGAGACATGCGAAAGCGGCAGCCGAAGAGCCGCATGAATCTGATTTTCAACGTTGCCTGACCGCTGACGGAATCCGCGTCGCATCTGCGACAGGGACAGCACTTCTCAACTGCGGATTTCGTATCGATCGTGTGATCGCATCCGCTGCCGAGCGGACTCGCCAGACGGCGGACCTGGTGACGGCAGCAATGTCATTGTCCCCGGCCCGACTTGATCTGGATGAGTTGTACTGTGCACCGGCAAAAAGGTTTGAAGCGACGCTCTGCGAACGTACGTTCGAAGACGAAACTTCCGTGCTGGTTGTTGGCCACAACCCGGGGATGGCCAGCCTGATGTGCCGCTGGTCGGATCGAAGTCTGTCTGTTTCGCCTGCCACGGTTGCTGTTTTCGAATCCGCCGCAGATACTTGGCAGAACGTGCGCCAGACCAGTATCTACCAACCGAAACTGGTCTGCCTGCTGCAGGATGGAAAAATCGCATGGCAGCGAGATGAAAAACACCCGTGAAATTGAATCGCTTGAATCCTCATGCTTCCCGACATGCCACTCGTACCAGAAACGCCTGATGAATTAGTGGCCCTGATCGCCTTGTCGCTCGCTTCGGGAATCGGTCCAAAACTGCAAACCACGTTGCTGCAACAATTTGGGGCGGCGCGTACAGTGTTGGCTCAGCCAAAAGAGGTGTTGCTGGCGGTCAACGGAATTGGTCAGAAAACCGCAACCGCGATAAAGAATCCGGAATTACTGGATGAGGCCCGTCAATTGCTGCGGGAATGTCAGTCTCTCCAGGTCGATGTCCTCGATCAAAAGCATCGTGAGTATCCTCAACGACTGCGGGAAATCTGCGACTCGCCAACTGTGCTGTATCGCAAAGGCGTGCTTCTGCCACAGGATGAACTGGCGATCGGCATTGTCGGATCGCGACGCTGTACGGTTTACGGTCGCAGGCAGGCTGAACGCCTGGCGGCCTCGTTGTCGCGCGCAGGATTTACGATAGTCAGTGGTCTGGCACGCGGCATTGACGCTGCCGCCCATCGCGGTGCGTTAAAATCCGGTGGACGGACCCTGGCAATTCTGGCGAGCGGTGTGAAGACGATTTATCCACCGGAACACAAAGACCTTGCCGAAGAGATTTCTCAGCAAGGCGCGTTGTTGAGTGAGATGCCGCTTAAACAGCGTCCACTGCCGGGCCTGTTCCCGCAACGCAATCGCATCATCAGCGGTATCTGCCTGGGCGTGATCGTGATCGAAGCGACTCGCAGTTCAGGAGCCTTGTACACAGCCCGCCACGCATTGGAGCAAGGTCGGGAAGTCTTTGCTTTGCCTGGCCCAGTCGATAGTCTGGCCAGTGAAGGATGTCACGACTTGATCCGCGATGGTGTGACACTTGTTCGAAATGTCGATGATGTGTTGAGTGAACTCGGCCCGCTGCCAGTGCCGTCGTCGCAGTCATCAAGCGTCACTATTCATTCGCCACGTGAACTGGTTTTGACTGCGCAAGAAACCGAAGTACTGAATCAGATCAGTCTGCAGCCGACATCAATTGATGAGATCCTGCGTGCGTGCAGTATCGAATCTTCACGAGTCCTTGCGACCCTCACCGTGCTGGAAATGCGACGTCTGATCCGACGCTTACCGGGGAATCTGTACGTGCGACACGACTGAGACGTCAGGAGGCATAGGGATTGTTTGGGTCAAGTCGGCGTCCAGATTGTGCGTCGTCAAACGGATCCGGGTGCGGTTCGCTGTTGTCATCAGGCAGCAGATAGGCGATGAAAAACGTCAAGCCAGCTCCCAACGCGGCACCGGCAATTGCAAAGAGATACACACCAAAACCCAGCGGCGCGCCCTCTCCGTTTTGAATAATATTCACCAACCCGCCCACAGCCCCGCCCATGAACTCACCGATAATCCAGCAGACAACCAGCATGACCTGCATCCAGACCGGATTACGTCCTTTGGCACGCAACATTTTCCCGAGTGATTTGCAGAGACCGATGATGAGAATGATTTCAAGCATGAGAAGGCCTAAAAATCGAAGTGGCAAGAGCAATCGCAGATTCGCGCGAAGAGAAGTTATCTTTTCGACGTAAGGGTGTCAATGGCGTTGCACACTAAACACAGTAGACTGCTTGTTGTATAACACTATGCGTCAGTGAGGTTCCTGTTTTGAAATGTTTTGGACAAATTGTTCTCGCAGACTCTTCAGATTGCAGAATTTCGTTCGCTGCTTTATTGAATCATCTAACCGCCACAACACCATTCTTATGTCAACCTCCAATCGTTATCAAATGCCCGATCTCTCGGTGCAACTCACCGATGAGCTCATTATGCAGCACATCGATCGAGGCAGTCGCGTGATCGACCTTGGTTGCGGCGATGGCCGGCTGATGCAACGGCTGCACGACGAACTGGGTTGCACAGCAATGGGCGTCGAAGTGGAACACACGAATATCGTCTCGGTGATCGAACGAGGTTTGCCAGCTATCGAAGCGGACCTCAACGAAGGACTCATTGACGTCCCAGGCGACAGTTTTGATTTCGCAGTTCTCAGCCAGACGCTTCAACAGGTCCGTCATCCGAAAAAGCTACTGCTGGAAATGCTTCGCGTCGCCAAACGAGCGTTGATCGTCGTACCAAATTTTGGTCATTGGCGAGTAAGGCTTGAAGTCTTGCGGCGAGGTCGGACACCCGTCACCCATGCGTTGCCTTATGAATGGTACGAAACTCCCAACGTTCACTTTATGTCAATGAAAGATTTCCGCGACCTGATGGACGGTATCGGGCTGCGAATCGTGAAAGAAAGCCCTATTATTCGCGGACGTGCGGTCGATCGACTCATGGCAGCCAACCTACGGGCGGACAGTGCGTTTTACCTGCTGGAACGCGATCCCGGACGAACTGCGGCAAAACCGGCAAATTCTGCCGGTCGGACCTCCTGAGCGTGCTATTCAGCGGATTTTACAGGGGTTCCGAGACGCAGACGTCCTCGAACCTGATATCTCCCGGCTGGCTCATCTTGACCGTGAGACTGTTCTGAAGATACGGTTCGTGCAGTATCGCCTGAAGTTTCGCGCGCCATGGATGGTTTGCGCCTTCTGAAAAAAACGCCTTTACCGGGCGGGCTGACTGCATGGATGTTCGTTCTGCCACTCTGCTGATTCTGCTCGCAGCAAGCTGCCGGGTGATCAATGCGCAAGGCGGTTTGGCATTAAGCGATTCTGCCACCAGCGATTCATCACGTGATACCTCAGCTCGCGAAACACTTCTGGTGTTGCTGGACGGCCAGATCAAATCCGGTCACGTGACGCCGCGACCGGATGGCTACGACATTCAAGTGCCCGGCGGGCGAATGTATATCAATTCGGATCGAGTCCGATTTGCGGCTGCCAGTCTGCCTGAAGCCTACGACCTGATGCGCGACTCGATGGCTGAATTGACTCCTGTCAGTCACCTGGAGTTGGCGCGATGGTGTCTCGCAAACAAGTTGCACACTCAGGCCCGTCGCGAAGTTCTGGATGCATTGTATCTGGACCCGAATCGCCAGGACGCAAAACGAATGCTGCAGGCGCTCGAACACTTCGGCCAGGACGCAAATGCACCGAACTTACGTACGGGACTGACTGAGTATCCTTCTCAATCAGAAATCCTTCACCCTAAATTCGAGACACGATCCCTCGCCGGTCTCAGTCGTTCCATCGCTTCCTCGTTTGTCAGCGATGTGCAGCCGCTGCTGATGAATAAGTGTGCGACTTCAGGTTGTCACGGGCGAGGCACGCAGTCGCAGTTTACGATCGTTTCGACTCTTCGCGGTTCAACCCCTGCCCTTGCCGAACGCAATCTGGCGGCCGTCCTCAACCAGATAGACTTTGCGAAACCCTCCGACAGTCCGCTTCTGAAAACCGGCGAACAGGCTCACGGAAATTTGGTATTAAGCCCATTTCGCGGACGCGCAGGTGCGATGCAGATGCAGATATTGAGGGATTGGGTGCAACAGGCTTCGCACGACATCGCACCGGATGCGGCGAAAGCAGCAATCGGTTTGAGACAACCGGAACAGAAGTCACAGCCTTCGGCAATTCAGCAGGTCTCTGCAACTGTAGATCACCGAAGTGAAAATCGACGCAGTGACGTCCGGTCAATTGGTGCTGCCAGGCAAATGCCGGAGAATCCTCATTCACGTCGTCTTTCTACGGAAGTAGCAGACAAACGATTTCTCCACGAAGCAAAGTACGCCAATCGTAATGATGCTTTTTCGCCGGATGATTTCAACCGCCGTTTTCATGGTGGCCGCCCCGGGGTTGCTGAGAATTCGTCCACGGTATCAATCAGTCAGGCGACAAACCCGGTCAGCGAAAATATTGACGCTCAGGATCCCTGAGCGATGCCGTTTTGAGAGGAAATTGCCAATGGCCAGCAAGTTTATAGTACTTTCGATGTTGGCGTCGCTGCTGTTTGCCGCAGGATGCTCGAAGAATCGCGGCTGGCTGTCGCGCAAAGATTATTCTGAAATGCAGGCCGATCCGTTTATGGAACCTGACACCGCTGTTGCAGACGCAAGTGATCGGAAGTCAAGACCTGCTGGCCGGGCAAGTCTTGACGATGTTGATCCTGCACTGGCTGAAGGCCGCGTTCGCGTATCAGGAGCAACGACCGATTCGATGAGCGGACCAACGTCGATGCAGCAGGCAGGCTCGACGAAGATCGTCACGCAAGACGGACGCCGCGTCGCTTCCACCACTTATCCTGAAGATAACGCCAACATTCCAGCCACGAGTGACAAACCGGAAGGCAACCGATCAATGGTTGTGAAATCGTATTCCGGCCCGGCACTTTCGGATTTCCTTCAAAATAAAAAAGCCCATACCGACAATTCAGCACCGTCGGCTGCAACAGACATCGATCAACTTCCAGCCCGAACAGTCTCTGCCTCAAACACACAAGCACAGGAAAGATTGAATCCTGCAGCAACTCGCGCAGCCCTGCCGGCGATCACCGCGGATGCTGAGACCTTCAGCAATTTTTTGAGTCAGACTTCGAACGAAGTTTCGAATGCTGAGAAGAAGGTCAATGAAAAAACGCAGGGGGCAGGTGACGAGGTCTCAAACTTTTCTTCCTGGGCGGAGCAGCAGAAATCTGAATGGTCAAAATCCGGCAACAACGCGCGTTCTGCTGTGAATGCGACACCTGAACTGGCGAAAGAAAAAGCCAAAGGCGTTTTCGAGCAGGCACGGCAGGTCAAACAGGAAATGGCAGATGCAGCGCTTGCCACACCGGATTTTGATGCAGAAGAGTTCGGACCTGCTGAGCAACTGATTCAGAAACGGCGTGCTGATAACGCCGCACCAGTTTTGTCACGGGCAAAATCACCCGCAGCATACGGATTTACGCCGGACGAAAATCCTTTCGCGGATTCGCCGAAAACTTCTCAGTCCAGCGATCCGATATTCGCGGAAACACCGTCACCAAAACCGGCCGCGCCGTCAGCAACTGCCCGATCGAAATCGACACCCAGTTCACTCGACGATGGTTTCCGCATCAGCACCGGATGGAAACCTGCCCACATGACGCGGCCTTAGGCGATCGGCAAATGAGAATTTACCACCGATGCTGACAGCATCGTCCTCATGGCGGAAGCTGTCAGCGTTTACGACCGTTGATTCATTTCTGCCGCTCTCGCCTCAGCACTACGCTTTGAAGATCTTCTCGCGACCAGAGGCCACGTTCTTCGTGGCGTTGCGAGTATCAAGCACCATTCGAGAGTGCTTGACGATGTGTTCATAGTCGAATAGCGAGTGATCGGTCGCGATCAGGGCGCAATCCTGAGATGCCAGGAATTCGGCGGTGAGTTCCGTGCTGGTCATTGGCGGCAAATGATAGTGCCGCATTTTTGGAAGACCTGGCACGTGAGGATCGCTGTAAGTAAGGACGGCACCGCGTTCCATCAGCAATTCCATCAGTTCAAATGACGGGCTTTCGCGTGGATCATCAACGTCTTTTTTGTACGCCATTCCCAGCAGACAGATTTTGCTGCCCTTGATCGGCTTCCCCTGGTCGTTGAGGAACTCAGACAATCGGCTGATCACGTAGCGCGGCATTCCGGCGTTTACTTCACCGGCCAGTTCAATAAAGCGTGTGTTCATGCCCTGCAAGCGGGCCAGCCAACTTAGATAAAACGGATCAATAGGAATGCAATGTCCGCCAAGTCCAGGTCCCGGATAGAACGCCTGGAACCCGAACGGCTTGGTTTTGGCCGCATCGACGACTTGCCAGATGTCAATCCCCATCCGATCGAACAGCGTCTTCAATTCGTTGACAAGCGCAATATTGACGGCTCGGTAAGTATTTTCCAGGATCTTGCAGGCTTCTGCGATTTCCGCATTGGCGACTTTGATCACTTTCACAATCGCATGAGAATAAAGCGAACACGCCAGTTCGCTGCTGTTCTCGTCAATGCCCCCGACGACCTTCGGAATTCCCGCCGCTGTGTAGTCTGGATTCCCTGGATCTTCGCGTTCAGGACTGAAGGCGACAAACACGTCGCGACTGCAGACAAGGCCCGAGGGATTCTTATTCAGAATTGGCACCATGACATCCCGCGTTGTGGTTGGGTATGTTGTGCTCTCCAGTATAACCAATTGACCGGGTCGCAACACAGCCGCGATCGCTGCGGCGGTTGATTCGATGTACTGCAGATCCGGATCGCGGCTTGCGTTCAGCGGCGTTGGGACGCAAATCATCAAGGCATCGGCTTCTGCCAGCCGATGCATATCGTTTGTCGGATCAAGCATCTCACGCTGAATCCAGTCGGCCACTTTCTCGGACGCCAGATGTTTGATGTAGCTGCGTCCCTGGCGGAGCAGCCGCACTTTTTCCGGATCGACATCAAAGCCCAGGCATTTGAATCCAGCGTTAGTGAATGCACTGATCAGAGGCAGGCCGACATAACCCAGCCCGATGATTCCAAGTTTTGCCGTCTTGTCGGCGATTTTTTGAGCAAGTTGGGATTTGAGTTGTTCGGTTTTCACTGTGGACATTTTACTCATTCGTGTGAATCGTATCATTCGTGCTGAGTGGCTCGTTGAACCCCATGAAACTCCAACGTACGCAATCTTGGACGAAACTGCTAACTCATGTCAAAGAAGACTTGTCAAAAACCAGTTTTCTGCGGACGATCACTTGATGGACTGGCAGGTTTTCACAACTTTTCTGATTCTTGCGATTGCCGCAGGCATGGTCCTGAGGCGACTGGGAAGGTTTTTGCGTTCCAGTCGATCAGGTCAATGTGGTGGTTGTTCGGGATGCGGTCATTCCGCAACAAAGGGTGCCCCGTTGTCGCTGGTTCAACTCGAAACGACGCAGGATCAGCAAGCCAACGAGGCATTTGACCCGACCGGAAAAGGTCAGTCGCATCCCACATCTCCAGGCAACATGGCTGCTGGAGCTGAGAAAAAACGTTGAATCCAGCCATTTCGCCGCTGGGTTTCACTGCCGCCATTGATCGATGAACCTGGACTCGATACGCTTTCCAGTTCCCGCAAATCAGCGTTTTGCTGCGGGTCAGTTTTCTCTGCACGCTGCCGCTTTACAGCGGTTTTGCCTGTCAGATCCGGTCGTGCGTCAATTATGGCGTGTAATTACCGGAAAAAGGTGACGGTCATTTCGCGCGTGGCGAAGTGATGGTGTAGAGCACAGTAAATCTTTGGGAGTTTTCAGGGAAAATGGGTCGTTACACAGGTCCGAAAGCACGCATCAATCGCCGTTTGGGAATGAATGTTTACGAGAGCGCCGGAGCAATCAAAGCTTCGGAAAAGAAAGAGTTTCCTCCTGGAATGCACAAGCGCCGGAAGAAGCCAACCACCTACGGCGCTGCTCTGGCAGAAAAGCAGAAGATCAAATTCTATTACGGACTCCGCGATCGCCAGTTGTTCCGCTATTTCGACATCGCGAAACGAACTGCGGGCAACACCGGAACGACTCTGTTGATTCTGTGTGAACGCAGACTCGACAACGTGGTCCGACGCGCGGGTTTCACGCTGACACGACCACAATCGCGTCAGGGAATCGTTCATCGCCACTTCCAGCTAAACGGCAAGACCGTCAACAAACCTGGCATTATGGTCAAGCCAGGAGATGTCATTACTTTACGAAACCGCCCAAACATTCGCACGATGTACAACACCGTGGGTGAATCTGCGAACGGAACCTCCGCCGAATGGATCAACTTCGACAAAGCATCCATGAAAGCCATCGTCACCACACTGCCAACTATCGACGATGTAATGCTCAAGGTTGAAGTCGGTCAGGTTGTCGTGTTTATGTCACGCTGATCGACGAGTTGCCAGGCAGCCGATCTCAAGAGCTTCAAAAAGGCCGACGCGCGAGCGTCGGCCTTTTTCGTCCAGGTGACAAGTCGAATCTGTCAGCACATAAATTTCCAAATCGTTGCCCTGCATGTCCGTGGCTGAATCGCAATGAGAATCAACACGCACAACTTTTCGTGTTTTCGGCAGGTTCTGCCGGTTCTGTGGTCAATCGCTTCTACGTGCATCTTCGAAACAATCGGCAGGAGGCAAAAAGACAGAAAAGTTTATCCAGACGGCACGACTGGACCGATGAAAGGATCGTATCGTTCTGTTGAGTTGTCTTGTAATCTGGTTTCTGTGAAGACAGTTACCAGCGGAAGCATGAAACAAAGACAGACCGTGGTTCTGGTGGATGTTTCTACCAGAGGAAGTCAGCGTCCGACAAATAGTAGAATTCAAACCCGCCGGTACGGTTAATCAGCAGTTCAAGTGCAGTCCGGAACGGAAGGTACCTCACGGAGGAGAACTTTCATGCGAAAGTACGGTAAGTGGTTACTCGTGCTGGGAGTCCTGGCGGCAAGCCCGGTCGCGGCCAGTGCAGATGGTTTCCTTGGCGGCCGCGTGCGGACGCCATTTTCTGGAGCCGCCCAGAAAGAACAGAACCAGGCGCAGGCTGATCAGGTGATTGCAGCGATGAAAGACGCTGCGATTCAAGGATCAGGCGTCAAGGTCGAAGTCGAAAACGGCATCGCGATCCTTGAAGGCAAAGTCTTTCGAGCCAGCGATCGCGCATTGGCTCAGCGTCTGGCTCAGTCTGTGCCAGGCATCACAAGCGTAGAAAACAATCTGAGTTTCGCGCCAAGTGCTGTGAGCGAGGTGCGAACGGCATCAGGCGGCGCTGCAAAGTCTCAAGTTGCCAACGCCGACGCCAGCGAATTTGAGAGCAGGTCATCCGGAATTCAGCAGGTGAGCGGAGAAACTCATACTGTTGCAGCTGCTGCAACTCGCACTGCGGTGCGAGCCAATGCCGAAACGGCCGCTGCTCGTCCAGCACCGGATAATCAGGCGGTGGCACAGCAGATCGGCAACACACTGGAAAGTATTGGTCTGGTCGGTTACGACATCGAAATTCGCTACAATGCGGGCACTGCGACTTTGATTGGTGATGTGGCGACGATGCAGCAGCGGCAGGCCGCAGGCTCGTCAGTTTCACAGATTCCCGGCGTGAAAAATGTGAACAACCAGTTGCGTGTTGGCGGTCCGGTGACACCGACGGCCTTCAATCCGCGGTCCGCGCCGATGCCTGTCGGTCAGCCAACTGTTGCAGGTCCACCGCAACAGTATGCAGGACCGCCGCAGCAGTATGCTCCACAGCAGCAGCAACAGCATGCTCCACAGATGATGCCTGCCGGGTATGCTCAACCGGGAATGCAGATGGATCCGTCCATGATGCCATCACCGATGGGGTACGCTCCGACCAGCTTCAATAACCCTCAGTTGCCGGGCCACGCATGGCCAGCATACGCTCAGTATCCAAACTCCGCAGCCGTGACCTATCCGACTCAGTACAGTGCCAGTGCGTTTCCATACATTGGCCCGTTCTATCCGTACCCACAGGTTCCGATGGGATGGCGTGAAGTGTCACTTGAGTGGGACGATGGCTACTGGCAGTTGAACTTCAACAAAGAAAAAGACAAGTGGTACTGGATTCTGCATCCTAAAAGCTGGTAGTCGCAAACTGATCACCAGGGAACAGGAAACTCAACCGCGAAGATCGATGAATTCGGACTGCTGACGACACTGCTTTGAGGGCTTATCCTTCAAAGCAGTGTTTTTTGTTGCGCTGTTCAACTAAGATTGTTTGTCTGCAACAATATCCGGCATCGCTTTCGACGAACTGATTCCGCCGTAGATAAACTCTTTCACCTGCTGGACGACTTCGTCTCGTGTCAGCGGACCATCGGGCTGAAACCAGCGAGGAATCCACAACAGGATTCCGAAAATGCTGAAAGCCATTACGGTCGAGTTGAGTGGTCGGATTTTTCCCGCCGTCATCAACTGCTCAAGCGTGCTTCGAAGAAGTTGAAAATAGTCCTGCTTGCGCTGGATCAGCAAGTCGTAATGTTCCGGGCTAAGTCCCGCCATTTCGTCCGTCAGAATCGTGATGATTCTGTCTCCCATTACAAGGATGGCATGATTTTCAATGATTGCGTCGAGGCACTGATCTGGATTGGCTTTGGATTTGGCAGGACGGATCACTGCTTCCTGCAGCAGATTCATTGCATGTTCCATAATCGCAAACAGCAGTTCTTCTTTGCTCTGGACGTAGTAGTACAGGCCCGGTTTTGTCAGGTTCACCGCTTTCGCGATGTCGTTCATCGAAGTCGCGTCGAAGCCTTTCTTGTGAAAAAGCAGAGCGGCCGTGCGCAGGATCTCAATCTTGCGACCATTGTCACTGGGAGGCGAAGACTCGATTTGCGGAGCATTTTCTACACTCATCGTGAAGAAACCAGTCTCACTTAATGAACGTTCGATGAAATTCAGTGGGGTAGCAGAGTAAGAAGCCCGGCGACAGTCGTGATTGTGTTCATTAGCTGCCGAGATTAGAAGCGATTGACTCAGCTATAGTCTGATTTTCTGGAACAATCGACGGCACACCACTTTCAGCACCGTTCACGGAAGGTATTTCAGGACTGTTTCTAAGATCTGACGAATGTCGATTCGCGCGGCGCTTCGTAGCGGATAGCAAGGTGCGGAGTTTCAAGTCGCACCTGGCCGGAACCAAGTGACCGGACCGCTGCTTCAACAAGTCCGGTGGTAAGCAATGTGCGCTCGATCGGATGCGGCGACTTTTCGGTCAAAAATGTCTCTTCCGCTTTCGACATCAATGATGCCGAGTAGGTCACGTTGGGCGTCGGTGGGAGGTAGAACAGCGTCGAGAGTGGCTGGGATTCGCCCTTCAGCCTGGCGGCGAACGTAAAGTCGCCAATCAACCCGTTCATCATCAGCATTGTCGCCTTAACGCCGTCTGCATATTCGAAGCGGTAAGCAATCGGATCTTTCACCCATTCGTGGATTTGGGCCGGTGTCGGATATCGATGACTGAATGTTTCGGGCTGGACGAGAGTTTGACTGCGCGACAGGCAGGCTTCAAAGAGCCGAGGATCCCAGCCGCCCGCTGACCAGCTTTCCGTTTCCATCGCCTTCCACACGGCCTCACCACGCAACGCCTGCATTGCGACAACTCCCGTCTCTCCACCACGTCGTCGTTCCGCCATACATTGAATCATCTCCAGCGCGTGGAAATCGTAGCTGTCGATGCTGCCAATTGAGATACTGAGAAGTTCCTCGACCTCGGCACCGTTCGGCATTTCAATTGCCGGCATCCGCCAGGTCACCGGCAATGATGAACCCGCCGTAAAGGCGAAGTTCAACTCACGCGAGATTTCGACCATTTCCTTCGCCCAGTCCCAATTCCATGACAGATGTTTGTCATTGAAGACCGGAACCGCGCGTCCGTCCTGGCGAAAGACATCTGTCACTTGCTTGAAAAACTCGTAACGCGGATACTTCGTCTGCTCGAATTCGCTCTTTGGATAATCACCGTGTTCACCAATGATCAGGACCGCATCTACGGCCATGTTGTTGCCACCACAGCGCAGCGTCTCTGCGATTGATGGATAGATCGGAAAGCCGAATTCTTTGGAACGACTGCGACTCAGATCATTTTCGGGCTGCTGATCGACATACGCAGAGACCACATCCAGCGGCGGAAGATGCCAGTGACCATTCACCGGATAACCAACCAGAAACCGCTCCGCCATGTGCCATGCGTGCGAGTGAAACCGCCACTCGGTTGTGACGATCGCCAAGCGCTTGCGTTCGTTCGCCTCCACCGCTGCCGCTTGCGAAAACGACTGCGATCCGATGACCAATCCCGCTCCAACGGTGCCAAGAAATGTCCTGCGTGTGACCATGATTCAAGATCCTGAATTTCGAAATTGTGAACTTGTCAGTCTGCCACGCATTGTCTCATTGCTTTGGCTTATTCGCAATTAGGCAGCGAAAGCCGACCGCGTCGCTGGCGACATGATCGGGAACCGGTTGACGCGCTCCGGACGTCAGATGGGAAGCATGGTCTCGCCAGGATCCGCCCCGAATGATGCGGACGGTCGCGCCCGAGGAGGGTTTTGCAGTGACAGTTGGTGAAGCAGCGGGTTCCACCGCGTATTCATCCGATACGAACTCCCAAAGATATCCATGCATGTCGAACAATCCCCAGGGATTGGGCTTCAGGACTCCAACCGCCGGATCGTTTCCGGCAGCATTGCCGGTGTGCCAGGCGTAGTCGTTGAGGCTCGAAGTTGATCCATCAGGATTAGAGGCATTGCCAGCGGAATCGCCAAAACTAAAGCGCGTATTTGTTCCCGCGCGGCAGCAGTATTCCCATTCCGCCTCCGTCGGCAGTCTGACTGTCTCGCCGGCCTCGATCAGCTTGGCGGCCTGCAAGGTGGCGGTGAGTTTGGTGCAGAAGACTTGTGCATCCAGCAAACTCATGGATTCGACCGAATTGCGTGGTCCTGTCCAGTGACTGGGATTGCGGCCCATAATGGCCGCGTACAGATCCTGGGTCATTTCAAATCTGCTGATTCGAAATGGCTGGGCCATAGTGACGGCGTGTCGTGTCATCGCGAACGGACTTTGAAAATCGCCGCCCATCTGAAATTGCTCTGGGAATTTTTCTGATCCGGGTTCGATCAGGACGCAGCTATCGACAAAGTCCTTCAGCATGTCGCGTGAAATTCCGGCAGGGACATCCTGTGCAAAAATTATCGCGGAAGTGACCATAAAATGAATCACCGCGACACTGCTGATCGAAAAAAAATCTGTTCCACGCCTGGCGGTTAGAAGTGAATTCATGTGGTAATTCTCATTTTTGGACAAAAAATAACAAAAAATACAGCGATTCGGCTTCCTGAAATGCGAATTTCCGCGATTGCCGCGATTCATTATCTTTCGCGCTGATCTTTCGATGCGACTCTATTCTTGGATTGCAAAACCATGAGGATACGTGTGCCGGCGTTCGTATCCGCCGTCTTGTCACACCCTACTTTCAATTGACCGTAAATTGAAGGGTGTGACAACCGCAGCGCAGCCACACGACTTTCTGCTGCGGACGCAGAAGATAATTCGAAACAGTTCCTGAGCCAGGAAATATGCCACTTCGTAACCCACACGACGACTCATTTGACCTGCGCTGGTTGCGAAGTGCAATCGATCTGGCTGTTGGCTTTGTAATTGCCGTCATTCTGTTGCGAACCTTCATTCTGGAAGGTTATCTCATTTCAACAGGCTCGATGGCACCCGGGCTGCTGGGTTTTCATCGCCGGATCGCCTGTCCATCGTGCCACTATGATTTTGCATTCGGCGTTGCATTCGATGATTCCATCGACCCCGATGCCCCGGTCATTACTGAACCAAGTGGACTGCAACGGTATGCGACGTGTCCAAATTGCGGACAGATCAATATCGATGTTTCAGGAGTCCCCAACAGTCACGGGGATCAGTTGCTGGTGCAGAAATACGTTTACGATTTCCGTCAACCGCGACGCTGGGAAGTGATCGTGTTTCGTAACCCCGCTTCACCCGGCGAAGCGTACGTCAAACGCGTGGCGGGACTGCCCAATGACCGAATTCAAATCATCAACGGTGATGTTTTTATCAACGGAAGTATCTCCCGCAAAAACCTGGAACAACAGCGAGCGATGCGAATTCCTGTCTGCAAGCTTAAGTATCGGGCCAGCGACGAAGACTGGCAATTGCCCTGGGAACTGGACGATGGCTGGACAAAAAAGAACGAATTTCTGGTGACGGCCCAAACGACCACAGAAACGGTGGCGTATTCAGAACCGGATGCTGCCGCCGCGAAAGTTACAGTCACAACATCGGACACTCAATGGATCAAATTCCGCAACTGGCGTTGGTTTGGTGGTCATCATCTGGCCGAAACGCCGTTGACCGATGACGAATCACTTGCCGACTGGGCCGCGTTGAAAGAACGTTACGATTCCATGCCGATCACATGGACCAGCCGTCTGGATTTCGATGATGAACGCCGCGTACTGCAGTGCGAAGGCGTGATGCCGGAGGACCTGCAGACGGATCTGCTGCAACAAGCGACGAGTGAAGGATTCAAGACTGCGGTCTATCGACTTGCCGCGCTGTCGCATTTGTCGCCGGTGACCGATCGATACGGCTACAACGCCATGGTCTCATCGCCTGAGTATGTTGTCAGCGATCTGATGCTAAAGAGCCAAATTACGTGGACAGCTGAGCCAGACACGATTCAGGCTCAGGTGCCCGTAGGAAATCAGATATTTGGACTTGTCGTGAATCCCAGGACAACGCAGGTGGAACTGATCGATGTGAATGAACGCACCGTAGTCCGTGCAGGACGGTTCAACCCGACTGATGATTCTGAGTCACAACCGGCAGTGACCAGCGGATCGCTCCTGCTGGAAGTATCAAATTTTGATCAACAGGTCATAGTTGCGATTAACGGGCAACAATGTTTTGAAGCATTTGAAATTCACGATGTCGATTCGACCGCCGATGTGATTGAGGCGACTGTGACTTCCGCCCCAGGTAAGAAACCAGATGCCGAGAAATCGCTCCAGATTGCGATCAAGACAGAACAGCAACGTCGCTGGGCATTAGGTATCAAAGGGGGCTGCGTGCGTATCGATGACCTCGAAATGTTTCGAGATGTCTTCTACACACCGGGACGTCGTCGCCATGCGGTGGATTCGGAGTTCACCGTGCCGCCGAATTGTTATTTCGTGCAGGGAGACAACAGTCCGGTTTCGTCCGATAGTCGAAACTGGCCGGATCCCTGTGTCCCGCACCATTTGCTGATCGGACGGCCTTTTTTGGTACATTTGCCATCGCGACCGGCCGTGCTGGAGTTCGGCGGGACGCGGCGAATGATCCGAGTACCCGAGTGGTCAAGAATTCGTTATATTCGGTAAGTCGTAGTAGCCCGAAGCGTCAGCGACGGAACGAGTATGGTAGATTCCCTCGCTGACGCTTCGGGCTGCAAAAATACTCGGTTTCCCGAAACGGAATCTCTGGAATGCAACACCTCGAGGAGTGGTGTGCCTACGGTCGCATTCGCTCTCTTGTCACACTCTGCTTCTAACCAACCGTAATTCGCAGGGTGTGACAATTGCAGCGAAGGCACACCACTTTCTGCCGCGATCCCGGATGATATTTCAGGACAGGTCCTTAACTGAAAACCAGAACACATGAACATAAGTCGCTCAAAAAAAGGATCAGACGCTGCCATCGCCAAGGCTCATCCAAAGCGTCAGGAAGGAATGCGCGAAACAGTGGAAGCGGTTGCGATCGCGTTTATTCTGGCATTCGTTTTCAAGACCTTCGAAGCCGAGGCATTTGTGATTCCGACGGGATCCATGGCCCCTACGTTGTACGGTCGGCATAAAGAAGTCACATGCTCCGGCTGCAGAATTCCTTATACGATCGGGGCCAGCCAGGAAGTGTATCAGGATACCGGTGTGATCAATCCTGAAGGTCGTGTGCTGCGATCGATGTGCCCGAACTGTCGCATTGAAAATAACGTTGAAAACGACGCCGTCTTCAACGGCGACCGGATCGTTGTCAATAAACAGGTGAGCGAATTCAAACGCTTCGATGTCGTGGTTTTTAAGAACCCGGAGGAGCCGTACGTCAACTATATCAAGCGTCTGGTGGGATTGCCGCAGGAGACGATTCAGTTTCGGCAGGGTGATGTTTACGCTCAGGCGGAAGGCGAACAGGAGCCAACCATTCGTCGCAAATCTGACCCTGCGACTCAACAGGACATCCAGCTTCTGGTCTACGACGATGCGTATCCGCCACAGCCTCTGCTGGACAGCGGTGCTGAAGAACGCTGGGTGCCTTCGGTCTATTCGCCATCCGACGATGCGATGGGTGGCTGGCCCATTCGTGAGGGTGGCTGGAAGCCTGATCCGGTTGCTCGAACTTACAGCCTGTCAAATTCTACCGAAGAATTTCAGTGGCTGCGCTATCGGCATCTGGTTCCAGGCCCGGCACAATGGCAGGCTGTGGAAACTGAACAACCGGCATCCTCACTCGCGTTGTCACCGATGCTGATCACTGATTTTTGTGGTTTCAATGCTGTGGAATTCCGCTCCCCGCGCATGAACAACGAACCTCTTGATGACGGTGACCTGTACTGGGTCAATGATTTGACTCTGAACGCGACATTGCATATTCAAAATTCTTCACTGGAAGCCGTGGTCGTTCTGGAACTGGTTGAGGGCATTCGTGCCGTGCAGGCTCGATTTTATCCGGCATCGGGAAAGGTGGAAATCCTGCGTCGAGATCGTGATGCCAACGGTGCGTATTCTGAAGGCACGGTTGTCGGGGCGGCGGAATCCGGGGCGTCGGGTGACGGCGAATATCAATTCTCGTTCGCCAATGTCGATGATCGTGTTCTGCTGTGGATCAATCGGTCATTGGTTTCATTTGACAAGGACGTCACGTTTGTCACGAATGGATTCAATCTGCCTGGTGAACAGGATCTGGCTCCGGCTGGTATCGCAGCCAAAGGCACGGATGTCACCGCGTCTGCCTTGAACATTCGTCGAGATATCTATTACCGGGCCGACGTGCTTGATTACACCGACGATATCGGGCGAAGCAAAGATCCCGCTTACGGCGCTCCCCGAGCATGTGAAGTGGATTTCCGCGATTTCCGTACGCTCGCGGCAAACCTGCGATCACCGGAAAGTTACGGACAACAGTATGTTCGACTCGTGACCGAGCAACGGGCTCGCTACAAAGGCATTTTCGATCTGACACTTGCCGCTGAAGAATATCTGATGTGTGGAGACAATTCACCAGCCAGTAAAGACAGCCGTCTGTTTGACTACTGGAGCCGACCGTTGCGAGGCATTCGAAGTCATCGCTATGCCGTTCGTGAAATAGATCTGATCGGCAAAGCGATGTTTATATTTTGGCCTCACGGCATTCCTTTCCTGAATAACGGCGAAGGATTTTCAGTGAAGGGTCACTCAATTTCGGAAACAGACTACCGTCAAGTCAGCAAAGAATACCTGGTGGACGACGCAAACTACCCACTCTATCGTGCTCCATTTTATCCCAATATATTCAGAATGAAAAAGATCCGGTAGACTTCGATCTGGAATGAAGTCTCAATGGACTCGCGAGAAGGATTCTCCGATGGCGTTGTTGTCATGTCATGGGCTTGTGAAAGATTATCCCGGTAAACGTGCTGTGGATGGTGTCAGTTTTCACGTCGATAAAGGCGAAATCGTGGGACTTCTTGGTCCCAACGGGGCTGGCAAAAGCACCAGTTTTCGGATGGCGTGCGGATTGATCGCGCCGACTGAGGGCAAAGTGATGCTTCGCGGGGAAGATGTCACCAAATGGCCGATGTACCGCCGAGCGCAGAACGGTCTAGGCTATCTGCCGCAGGATACCAGCATTTTTTCCAAACTCTCGGTGTCCGACAATATTCTGGCGATTCTGGAATACAGAGGTCTCAGCCGCAAACAGAGCAACAGTCGGATCGAGCAACTGCTGACCGAGTTCGGCCTTTGGGAAAAGCGCGTTCAGCGTTCAGGGTCACTGTCGGGCGGAGAGCGTCGCCGCCTCGAAATTGCTCGCGCACTTGCCAGCGATCCGCAGATTATTCTGCTGGATGAACCCTTTACTGGTATTGATCCGGTCACGATCCACAGTATTCAGGACATAATCAAGGGACTCAAGGATCGCGGCATTTCGATTCTGCTCACCGACCATCGCGAACGTGAAACACTGACGATCACTGATCGAAGCTATATTATTTGCGATGGACAAGTTTTGGTTTCCGGCAGTGCCGAGACGGTACTCAGCGATCCTTTGGCCATATCACGATATTTCGGAAAACGCTTTGATGCCAGTTCGATCATTGACGGTCGCGAATCATTTCGCAAGAGTGCCTGATTCTTATCTGGTCGATCGGTTCCCGTCACGCAAAAATACGGAGTTCATCCGCCATGAGTTCAGGATTTGGAGATGATTCCATGGTCCAGCCTGCTACCTCCCGAGGTCGCGACTGGCCGTGCCTGCGCCAATTCATTGTGTTCCTGGAAAACCGTGTGGGGTCTCTGCACGAATTGCTTCGCGTCATCGAACGCGACGACCTGCAGATCATGGCCCTCAGCATCCTGGACTCAGCCGACTGTGCTGTCGCACGTGTCATTGTGAACCATTACGAACGGGCGCATGAACTTCTGACATTTGCGAATTTTACGATGTTCGAAACCGATGTGATCGGTGTCCTGTTGCCGGATGCCAGTCAGCCCCACACTGCGGTCCTCGGAAGCCTGATGTCCGCCGAATTGAACGTACAATACGTTTACCCGCTGATGTATCGCAAAAACGGTCGCGGTTCTGTGGCAATTTTCGTCAGTGAAACAGATTCGGCCCTGCGAGTGCTGAAAGAACGCCAGTATGAACTGGTGACGGAAGACGATCTGATGCACTACGACCAGATGTTTTAGTGTCTGGGCAAGAAACGATCTGGTATATTCGAGATTGGGAAATCTTAATTCCGCCACTCGTGGCAACATTGATCTGGATGCGTCGGAACTACTCGAAGGTTTGCCCCGGCGACTTGCCTGGTGTCGAGAATACACAGAAAAACACACAACTCAATGTGCAACACCAGTACGAGATCAAAACAGGATGATTCTATCTGAGTTTAACACATAAGCTTCAGAATCTGATCTTTTTGCGGCGACGCGGATTTTTGAACAGATTGCAATCAATGACGGACTGCATGTCGATCGTTCAAAAGTGCGTCGAGCGGTGGACGACACCGTGTCGTTCGGGCGTTTTCTGCAACCGGTAATTGTCCTGTCTCTGATGTTGCTGGCGTTTCTGGTGTTTCAGGCTGCCGTCAAAGCCATCCAGACTTTCGTGGTGGAAATCATTCAGCGACGACTATTCGCCCGTGTTGCGGCAGACTTATCTTTCAGACTTCCACGAACGCAGGTGGAAGCACTGGATGAGAAATACGCGCCGGAACTGGTGAGTCGTTTCTTCGACATTGTGACCTTGCAAAAGATCAGCGCGCAGTTACTGCTGGATGGCGTCTCGCTGGTACTGAACGTCGCCGTGGGAATGACAGTGCTCGCGTTTTATCATCCGTATCTGCTGGCATTCGATATCGTCCTCGTCCTTTGCATCTTGTTCACGATGTTCGTTCTCGGATATGGAGCGGTCGGATGAGCTGATTTACAACTACCTGACAGCTTGAAAGAAGCATTTCAAAGTTCTGATGCGACAGGTTGTTTTCATGCTGTTGCTGCAGGCATTGGCCAGCACGGTGTTGTTAGTAATCGGTGGCTGGCTGGTCAACTCCGGCCAACTGTCATTAGGCCAGCTCGTTGCGGCGGAATTGATTGTCGCTGCGGTCGTCGGAGCCTTTGCAAAACTTGGCAAACACATCGAGAGTTTTTACGACCTGATGGCCTCAGTCGATAAACTGGGAGCACTCTTTGATCTGCCGATTGAACGGACTGACGGGATGCTGACGACCGGCCCGGCCTCCGGCATCATCGCGAAGAACGTCAGCTATTCTCTGCCTGACGGACGTGAAATTCTCAACAGTGTCTCTTTATCAATTCTTCCCGGGCAGAAGGTTGCCATTAGCGGTGCCAGTGGCTGCGGCAAGAGTCTATTACTCGATATGCTGTTCAGACAGCGAGAACCCACTTCGGGCCTGATTACGGTGAACGGTATCGACCCTCGTGATGTGCGGCCGGATGTGCTGCGAAGACGTGTGGCTTTGGCACGCGACGTCGAAGTCTTTGAAGGCACGATTGCTGAAAACGTTCACCTGGAACGTCCCGACGTAAAATTCAGCGATGTGCGAACCGCGCTTGAGATTGTTGGCCTGCTTACTTTGATTCAGCAGCATCCGCAGGGATTCCTACACGATGCGATTGCAGGGACAAATGGATAACACGAATTCTATTCTCGATGCCTCTCAGAAGATCGTCGATGCAACTGCAGGAGATCGAACGCAAGCTGCTCGAGTCCCGGGGAAAGGTGAAAGCAGAAACCGCAAATGTCTCAGCCGCCCGCTCAGAGTTGCTTGGGAAGCAAAGCGACAGGCAGGCCTACCTTCACAAAGCCGAAGCCGACGTTCGCTACTACGTAGGAGCACTGGAGAACGCGAAGTCGGAAGTTTCCAAGGCGGAAAAAGAACAGTTTGAGATGCAATCCAAAGTCGCCAGGCAGACTACTCAGGAAATCGTTCCGCCGTTCGACGGTTACCTCGTGCATCTGAGTCCAAATTCCGGATCACAAATGGTCAAGTAAGGGGATCCGATCTGCACAATTGTTCCGGAAACGAAAGATCGAGCCGTCGAGATCTGGCTCCATGGGAACGATGCACCACTGGTCGCAGCGAGAAGTCATGTACGGTAGCAGTTTGAAGGCTGGCCCGCAGTACAGTTTGCCGGTTGGCCATCCGTCGCAGTTGGAACGTTCGGGGGAACAGTGGTATCCATCGACATGGTTGACAATGGCAAAGGAAAATTCCGCTGTAAGATTCTGCCGGACAAATCAGAAACCAATGAATGGCCGAAAGTCAGATTTCTGCGTCAGGGCGTGCTGGCCAACGGCTGGGTTTTGCTGGAACAGGTTCCGTTGTGGTTTGAAGTCTGGCGGAAACTCAACGGTTTCCCTCCGACGGTTGATGTGGAGTCATCCATGTATTCCACTGAGAAAAAGGAGGATTCCGTCAAGAAATGACATGTCGAGTGCATTGCGTTCTCATGTCTCCACAACGCGTCTGGATGGATGTTGCTGCAGACTGTGAGGGTTGTCCTGGCTGTGACGATTTTTCTCTGAACGTCTTCCAATTCTGGTTTTAGCGATCATCACTACGCAACGGTATCCCGTTGATTTGATCCGATGACACTGAAAGTCGTTGTTGTTGGATGGAATTCGTCAAGGAAGTCTTTTGAGAATGCGCAGATTCTGCCGCATATGGATGGCTGCTGTCCTGCTCGCTGGCTGCACAAGTGTTCGCAGGCCCGATGCAGTGGTGCTGCAGCCACCGGAATCCACCAAATTGGATTCTCCGAATGTCCGCGCCGAGATTGAAGGTGGCTCAATCGCTCCACGCGAAGAATCTGAGTTGGTTGACTCTAAGGACTCTGTGCGGCTCATCGGTTTTCAGGATGATGCCGATTCAGATGTCAAAGTGAAACCACTTGAAGCGCAGTCGATGGAACTTCAAACTGCCGCACCAGCCAAAGTGAATGATGCAGAACCACACGTGGTGCAGTTCGATCAGGTCGTGGATTCTGTGTACCGCTGCTATCCACTGCTGGAATCTGCACTTCTCAGCAGAAACATTACTACGGGACAGCAGGTTGGAGCGCGTGGTGCATTTGATATGAAACTGAAGGGTGCCAGTGAGAACGGGCCGCAAGGCTTTTATCAGACATATCGCCAGAGTGTCGGAGTTGTACAGCCGACTTATTGGGGTGGTGAAGTCTTCGCTGGATATCGCGTAGGACGCGGTGATTTCCAGCCGTGGTATCAGGAACGCCAGACAAACGACGGTGGTGAATTCAAAGCCGGCGTTCAGGTTCCTTTGGCACGCAACCGGGATATCGACGCACGGCGTGCGGAATTGTGGAAAGCAGGCTATGGTCGAACTCTGGCGGAGCCTGATATTCAGGCTCAACTGATCAGCTTCGTTCAGGAAGCTTCGTACGCTTATTGGGATTGGGTTGCTGCCGGAGAATATCATAGCATCGCGAAACGCATTCTTGCTCTGGCAGAAGAACGGACAGGTCGAATCGAAGAGCAGGTGAAGGCTGGATTTCTCGATCCTCCGGAACTCACGGACAACCTGCGACTTGTGGCAATTCGCCAGGCCAAAGTCGCCGATACGCGTCGAAAGCTGGAGCAGACTGCTGCAAAGTTGTCGGTCTACTGGCGCGACGCTGCAGGAAACCCTGTTGTGGCCACCGAAGAAATGTTACCCGGTTTTCCGGCACCAGAACCTGTGGCGGATGACCTGGAATCAAATATTGAGCGGGCCATTTCACAGCGCCCCGAACTGCGAATGCTGGACATTTTGCGTCAGCAAATTCAGGTCGACTACTCAGAGGCCACCAATCAGTTGCAGCCGGAACTGAACGCTGTTCTGTGGGGCTCACAGGATGTCGGTGCTCCCTCCAGCAGTAAACGTGACAAATCACCGTTTGAGAGTGAGGCCTCGGTCTATCTCGACGTCCCGATTCAACGCCGCAAAGCGCGTGGGAAGATGACAGAATCGCAGAGCAAAATCGCTCAGTTGGCAGCAAAACGCCGGATTACAGCGGACAAGATCGGAGTGGATGTGCAGATGGCGCATGCGGCGCTCCGGTCCTCATGGGAACAGGTCGAGAGCACACGAGAAGCGATGAAATATGCCGAAGACCTTGCCGTGCGCGAACGCACGAACGAGTCCGTCGGAGCCGCCGACATGCTGAAAGTCTCGCTGCGTGAACAGTACTCGGTCGAATCGGCAGAGAAACACGTCGATGCTCTGAAACTCTACTTCGAATCCCAGGCCGACTATCGTGCCGCAATGGCCGAAGATCAGATCGATCGGTGAATCATGGCACCGTCCGTAAGTCACAGCCTGAGTCCCCTGATTTGCGATTCCCGCGATTCAATGTTCCCAAATCTCACACAGTTGGTCCGGATTGCAGCACATTGACGAGTTTTTGCATGGTCAGATCGGCTTGAGCGCGGGCCGTGCCGAAATCTGTTGAGCCGGATTTGAGCGACGTTAACGTCTGCTCCAAATCGCCCTGCCACTTTCGACATTTCGTCACCAGCCAGTCGCGTTCTTCCCTGGAAAGCGCTTCGTGTCTTGCATCAATCAGAATCTGACAGTCGTTGCAGGTCTGTTCGAGCAATACTAGGAGAGCCGCTTCATCCGTCGGTTGTTCGTCAAACCAGGTTTGCCCTGCGGCAGCGATTCTTTGCAGGTATTAATCCCCTGATTGCGATTCCTGCGATTTGCGGTGACCGAACGAGTCACTATAAATTGCAAAACGCAGAAACGCGAAATGCAAAATCCGGAGACTGACGTCACGCGGCTCGCCGGGTTACATCTCCCGTACCACACGAAACCCGATGTTATAGCCATAAGCTGTTTTGTTTGCTGGCACGCGAACTGCGCACCTTTGGAGGGCAAGTCGTCAGGTAAAACACGCCCCTCGGATGGCTCGCAGATCCACGTCGCTGGGACCGACCGGATCTTTGGAGATTCGTTGTTTGTAGAAATCTGGATCATAGCCGTCGTCGCACCATTCCCAGACGTTGCCGTGCATGTCGTACAAACCAAACGGATTAGGTTTCAGACTTCCAACGGGTGCCAGTTCATCGAATCCATCACGACCAGCCACGCGAGTGGTGCCAAGACCATCGAAGGGTTCGAAGCTGAGTTGCTGCCCCGGATCGACGATCAGTTGTTCGAAGGATCGGCTTGCCAGGCGAGATCCATCCGGCGTTGCAGGGCCTCGCTCGCTCTTGATCGTCCGGAGATAAAGTTTGGATGATGCCGAACGATTTACGAACGTGATTTCATCTTGAGCGCGAATGGCGGATTCCGCAGCAACCTGTCTCCACTGTCCGTCCGAGACATCAAACGGATAGGCAAAACCTTTCTTCAGATATGCATCCAACCAGCCATCCTGAACTCGCCCTTGCCCCTTGTAATCATCTCCGACGTAAATCCAGGATTCGCCGTATTCCAGATTCTCAGGATGCGACGCATCCGCCACGTTCGCTCCGATCACAAGGCTTTCAGGGTCTTCGCCTGTCCAGTATTCTGTGGTCGTCCCGGCACGGCAGGCATATTCCCATTCAGCCTGAGTCGGTAGACGGTACGCGACGCCTTCCTCGCGACTCAGCCATGCGCAAAATGCTTTTGCATCTTCCCAACTGACAATCGTGACAGGATGTTCGTCGAGCTCCAATTTGTGGCCAGGTGCCTTCCATGTTTTCCCTTTGTTGTCGTCCCTTGCACCTGTGGGATTCTCCGCAGACGTGGGATTTTTTTCTGCCGTCGTCTGATAGCCGGAGGCCGTTACGAACTGACGGAATTGGTGCGTCGTAATCTCGTATTGTCCCATGTAGAACGGCTTTGAAATCGAAACGCGATATTGTGGCACTTCGTCTTCAAAGTCCGTCGCCTTTTCGTCGGGGAAATAACGCTGCTCGACTTCGCTCGCAAGGAGCTTGCTGCCCATCATGAAATTGCCAGCTTGAATCAATTTCAGCTTCACTCCGATACTATCGGTGATCAGGTCTCGAACAGGATTCGGTCGCTTCAATTCAATCTGCAAATCGACGATACCGTTCGTGATAGGATTCAAATGTTGCGACTTGCCCGGGACTTTAGTTTTCACCATCGAGTCAACGCTGCGAAATAGCGGCGTTGTCATGGTGGAAACTGTCGCATCTGAGTCCGGCCCCAACGTGGTGCAGTAGTCCAGAAAGGCTTTGGTAAATGCTCCGTGGCCCCAGTCGTCATGCTCAAACGCTTGCTCATTGTTGGAACATGAAAAAATCGCCGCTGTCCCCTGTTCCAGATCACTGATTTTCACGTTGCCACCGAATGCCCGTCCTCGTGCGGCACTGGGATCTTCACGGCAGCAGTCTGCGAAGAGGACTCGATTGCCCGCACCTGCCGTGTTCAACGCTTCCAGTAGACGTTTCATCGAAGTCATTGACGTCGGGTCTGGCTCCAGCTTCGGTTTGCCGTTTTCGTATATCGTATTGCCTTTGAAGTCGGTCACTTTACGCAACGATGTATCATAGGGGCCGAAGTAAGCATCTTCGCCGTACTGAACTCCATGACCAAACAGGCCGATGAAGACGACGCCTTTTTGAGTTCCCTGTTTTTCGAACTTTACCAGTTCGCGTTCGACGGCGTCCCCTGTCGCATGCTCGCCGACTAGAAGTTTCACTTCGTATCCCGACGCTTTCAGCAATTGTTCCACGGCTAATGCATCTGCTTCCGGATACTTCAAATGTGTACGATTCATGTGAGCGTTTCGATACGTTGTGACGCCGACCAGCAATGCGTACTTGTCGGCGGCGTTGGCGTATGTTGAACCAAACACAAGGATGCCGACAACCAGAAGTTTGAAAGTTTCCATAGGTAAATCTCTGGCGAATCTTCAACGAACGAAAAGAAGCGACAATGTGATATTTCTGAAAACTACCTGCCATCGCGTTTCTTCCCGACAATTTACCGATTCCGCGAAATGTTTCCAACCCCGGCGAGCGGGAGATGTTAATCCCCTGATTGCGATTTGCGGTGATTCAAACAGCCGAACTGGAACACAAGACACAGAAACACAAATCCGGAGACTGACGTCTCGCGGCTCGCCGGGTTTATTGCCGGGACTACAAAATTTCGAAATAATCGGGAAGATCATCATCCCGGCACCGTTCACTGCTTAAATTGGTTTCTGAAAAACGATCCCTTCTGGAGCCACCGTGATGAAATCTCCGTTGTTGTTTCTTATCGCCATATCGTGTACCGCTTTGCCAGTCGCCATCGCAGCGGATGAGGCAGCTCCGGTTGCTGCAAAAGCGGCGGCAATTCTGGAACGTAACTGCCTGCAATGTCATCGCGGGGCAGGTTCGGCGTCGAAGGCGAAATTTGATGTTCGCGACGTGGCTTCGATGATCGACGCGGGTGTTGTTGTTCCGGAAGCTCCGGACGATTCGATGCTGTGGATGCTGGCACATCGTGGCACCATGCCGCCTCGCTCGCAGCCACAACTGGCGCGCCTAGTCGGCGAAGACTCGCAGATTCTGGCAGACTGGATCAAGGCGGGTGCATCAAAGTTTCCGGAACCCGTCGCACGTCCGCATGTCTCCCACAACGCGACACTGAACGCCATCGCTGCTGATTTGCGAAAATTGCCGGACACGCGCACTCGCGTTCGACAACGGTACTTCACGCTGTCCCAGGCACACAACAATCCAGCGTTAAGTGATGATTCATTGCTGCTGTCACGAGCCGCAATTGCGAAAACTGTCAACAGCCTGTCCTGGGAACCGGACGTGGTGCAGGTTCGGATGGTTGACGCTGAGAATACACACGAAACACACGGCACGCTGTTCGCCATCGACATCGAAAAACTCGGCTGGACGACTGAGCATTGGCGGGCCGTGCGAGCCCGCTATCCGTATGCGATAGGTTTTGGCAATCTCGACGATCGAACGTCTGAAGAGCTTGAGAAAGAAATCCTGAGCCAGACGGAACGCCGCGAAGCACTTTATCTTGTGCGAGCGGACTGGTTCATCGCGACGGCCATGCAGCCGAATTTGTATCACGCTTTGCTTTACGAGCTGACGATTCCCGAACTGGCCCACCGTTTGATCGATAAATCACAGCCTGCAAATCCTAAACACATGACAGCGTTGGACCTTGAACGGTATCTGGGCATCGACGTTGTCGAAGATATTCTGCATGGTGAAGACAGAGCGATGCGTTGCGGATTCACTCCCAGTGGCGTCTCGGCTCAGAATCGTCTGTTGGAACGTCATCGCATCAGGAAGTATGGTGGAGCTTACTGGAAAAGTTACGACTTCAAGGCCGACAATCGTCGAGCGATCCTGTCTCAGTTTCCTCTCGGCCCGGAATTCCCTGGCAACGAATCCAAACTGGCCTTCCATCACGACGGCGGCGAGATCATTTTCAATTTACCCAATGGTTTGCAGGCTTATCTGCTGATCGATGGGAACGACAATCGCATCAACGCTGGCCCCATTGAAGTCGTCAGCGACGCTTTGAAGACGTCGGGATCACCCGCAATTGTGAACGGTTTGTCGTGCATGTCGTGCCACAAGGAAGGCATGATTGATCCGCCTGCCGATGAAATCCGCGATTTCGCACGTGTCTTTGGGAAGGAACGCGATCGAGTCCGGTTGTTGTATCCTCCGAAAGAAATCCTTGAACCAAAGATCGCGGAAGATTCGCGCCGGTTTCAAACGGCTTTGGAAAACGCCATAGGCAGTATTCTGAAAACAGGCGACCACGCGAATCGCGACCTTGGTGATATGCCGGAACCCGTAAGCGAAGTTGCTCGCAACTACCTTCTGAAAGAACTCGACCTGCACGCCGTGGCAGCGGAACTCTGCGAACCGGATGTTAAACATGTGCGTGCAAAAATTGAAAATGATGACTTGCTGCTGGAACTGGGACTGGGCGTACTTCTGCGTCCCGATGGAAAGATCAAACGTGCGTTCTGGGAAAGTACGCAGGGCGGAACATCGGTGATGCAACTCACCGCATACACACTCGACTACACGACACCGCAGTTCAAAGAATGATTTTCGGCGACGATCCGGCGAGCGGAGGGACGTGAGTCCCCCGATTGCGATTCCTGCGATTCCTGCGATTCACTGCGATTCACTGCGATTCACTGCGATTCACTGCGATTCACTGCGATTCAACTGACGAAACGAAAATAAAACACAATCCGGAGACTGACGTCTCGCGGCTCGCCTTACAAAAATTTACTGGAGACACGATCATGCGTACTGTTCTGCTCTTACTTGCGGCGACGATCTGCGGATCGTCAACAACCAATCTGATTGCCGCGACGCGCACGAAATTCGAAGGGCAGATGTTCAGTCTGTCCACACAAGTACTCGACACTCTGGCGAATGATCCGCGACTGAAAGGACATTCGGTCACCCTTGGTGAGTTTATCGGTGAAGGCGAAGCGACGGGAACAAACTTTGGCCTGCGCATCGAAAAGGCTCTGCGGGAAAACCTCAATAAGCATCTCGAAGCGAAATCTAAATTCACGCTCGCCGGAAGTTACTTGTTCGTCACCTCCGAAGATCCCGCCACTCCACGCGCCAAAGTACTTGTAATCACCGCTCAGATTAAGGATGAACGAGGTCGCGAAGTCAAACCGATCAGCGTGGAAATCAACGACACCGACGGCATCGCCCAAGCTCTTGGCCTGACCGGATCGATACCTCAGACGTCAAACACCACATTCGGAGAACGCAACGATGCGATGCAGAAGGCGCAGGAAAAACCAGCGTTCGGGACGACAGGCGAAACACGAGTCACCGCGGTGAATGCGCCAAAACTGGCGATGGGAATTCTGAAGAAGCACACGTTCGACGGTCACCCGAGTCCCATTACCCCAGAAAATGTGGAAGGCAATGCGTTTGTCGCGATCGGTCCTGGGGACTACTACGAAATTGAAGTCGTCAATCAGGACACGATTGACGTGGTTGCCACGCTCACTGTTGACGGTCTGGACGTGGCCAATACGTTCGCCACCGACAAAGACTCCGATGGAAAACCCATGAATTGGCCTGGCTATCTGATTCCTGCCGGTCATACGATGGTCGTTCGAGGCTGGCTGAACACGATTGACCAGAGCGTCCATGACAATGTCTATTCCTTCCGCGTCGTTGAACTGGGACAGGGAGCCGCATCCGCACTCAAAACCCGAGGCGGCATCGGAGTGATTACAGTCCAATTCCGCGAAGCCTGTGCCCCGAACGCGAAATTGAGCGGTCGCAGCGTTGGTAGCGAAACGGCGAAGGGAGAAGGCTTGCAGGAAAAAATGGAAGCGAAACCCGTACAAATCGGCGACAACGTATTATCAACCGTCAGTATTCGATACAACAGATCGCGAGAATAGTCCCCCGGCGAGCGGAGGGGACGTCAGTCCCCTGATTGCGATTCCTGCAATTCACTGCGATTCAACCGAATGAACGAGGTCCAAGCACAAAACACAAATCCGGAGACTGACGTCTCACGGCTCGCCGGAACACCATCCATGAATACATTCATCCGTCTCTTCATCGCCCTCACGCAGCTTGGGAAAGAAGGCAGTAGGGAAGGCGTCGTCCTGATTGGCATGTTCGGCCACGGCGTGCAGTACGGTGAGGACGGTTACTTTGGTCCGTACGACACCAGCACTCGAGACCGAAAAGACTTTCAGGGTAATGTCCAGCGTGAAAAAGGGAAACTGATTCTTGAACCCGATCCGGTGTCAATGATCTCCATGCGACAGGTACTGGACGCATTAACCCGTTCGCCTGCGAAAAACAAGATCATCCTTGCCGACTGCTGCCGCGAAGACCCCGGAGCCGCTCGTGGCCGCAACACCTTTGGCAGTAACCTGACAACTGCCGATCTTCCCGATGGCACAGCGGCGTTGTTTGCGTGTTCTCGCAATGAGCAGGCGTTTGAACACGACGACTGGCAGCACGGAGCGTTCACAAAGGCATTTCTGGAACAAGCCGCCAACATCGCTGCTCAGGGCAAAGTCAAAGCTGGAGGGCTGGCGGAAAAACTGGGAGAAGACGTGCAGTCGATGGTCGATGACAAGACAAAGGGGAAGAGTCGACAGACGGTGACCTATATCAACACGGGGATCGTGGATCTGCAGATTCAGTTAAAACAGCCAGCGATGCCGGATCTGATCACCAACAGTATTGGCATGAAGCTGAAACTGATTCCGGCGGGCGAGTTTCTGATGGGTTCGCCGGCGGATGAAGCGGTTCGATCTGAAGGCGAAAGTCCGCAGCACAAGGTGCGGATTACCAAGCCGTTTTACATGGGCGTGACGGAAGTCACGCAGGGTCAATAGGTTTCAGTGATGGGCACGAAGCCGTGGTCAGGAAAAGATTCTGTGAAGGAAGGCGACGATTATCCAGCAGTGTATGTGAGCTGGGAGGACGCAGTGGAGTATTGCAAGAAGCTGAGTTCGAAGGAGAACAAGTCGTACCGTTTGCCGACGGAAGCGGAATGGGAATACGCTTGTCGTGGCGGCAGTGGTACAGCGTATAGTTTTGGTTCGTCGTCGGGCTCGTTGGGGGACTACGCATGGTTTCACAAAAATGCGGACGACATAGGCGAAAAGTACGCTCACACGGTCGGTATGAAGAAGCCAAATCCATTTGGTTTGTACGATACGCACGGCAATGTTTACGAGTGGTGCGAGGACGTTTATGATGAAACGGCGTATGGATCTCGGCGCGGTACGACAGTGGATCCGTTGTCATCGTCAGGTTCGGATTATCGTGTGTTGCGTGGCGGTTCGTGGTACGACCGTTCCTGGTACTCACGCTCGGCCCTTCGCAACAGGTATCAACCTGGCGACCGTTTCTGCAACCTCGGCTTCCGGGTAGTTCGGTAGTTGCGTAGCCTGAGGACCCGTAATTACTGAACCCCTTTACTGCATTACCACTTAATTGGGCGAAGTTTTTTTGGCGAGCGGGGGATGTCAATCCCCTGATTGCGATTCCTGCGATTCGTGATGACACCGCGTGGTCCGTGCCGCGCGATGGGAACGCGAACAAAACGCAGTATCCGGAGACTGACGTCTCACGGCTCGCCAGGTTCGGTGCCGGTTGTACGCAACCTCACATGCGAATCGTCTGCGACCTGTCGGGACCGACTGACACCATTTCGATTGGCTTTCCGACAAGCAGCTTTACGTCATTGACGTATTGCTGGGCACTCAAGGGCAGATCGGCAAAATTTGTAATTCCTGTGATGTCTTCTTTCCAGCCGGGAACTCGTCGCAGTACGGGTTTTGCCGCCGCAAGATCTTCACATCGGCTCGGAAAATCTCGTGTGATACGACCATTGATGTCGTACGCTTCGCAGATGAACAATTCATCGAACCCGCTGAGCACATCGAGCAGCGCGATTACGATCGAATCGACTCCACTGATCCGTGCGCTGTAGCGAGTTGCGACGGCATCCAGCCAGCCGCAGCGGCGAGGGCGTCCGGTGACTGTTCCGAATTCGTTACCGGCGATTCGGATCCGCTGGCCGATTTCGTTGTCCAGTTCCGACGGAAACGGACCGCCACCGACGCGTGTGGTGTACGCTTTTGCGACGCCGATCATCTTCTGGATTTCGCGTTCCGGCACGCCGCTGCCGTTGTGAATCCCACAGCCGGAACTATTGGATGACGTGACGTACGGGAATGTGCCATGATCGACATCCAGCAAGCTACCCTGAGCACCCTCAAACAGAAGCGATTTGCCATTCTCAAGTGCATCCAGAAGATACGTTGTGGAATCCGCGACCATCGGACGAATTCTGTCGGCCGCTGCAGCATAGTCCGCGATAATCGCGTCGGCATTCATTTGCTCTCCGTCGGGATTGAGAGCATTCAAAATGATCTGCTTGAACGGGACAATTTCGCGAACTTTTGCGGCAAAGGCATCGCGATTTATCAGATCGCCAATTCGGATCGCATGAGACCGACCAACTTTATCGCGGTAGCAGGTGCCGATCCCGCGCATCGTGGTTCCGATCGCGGCAGCTCCGCGAGATTTTTCCAAAGCGGCTTCTTCCAGCATGTGCCACGGACAAATCACATGGGCACGGTCGCTGATCATCAGTCTCCCGCTGCAATCGTGTCCTCCGGCCGCCAGAGCATCCAGTTCTTTGAGAACAGCGTGGGGATTGACGACAACGCCCGGCGCAATCACCGATTTCACGTGACCGTGCAGAATTCCGGTCGGCAGCAGGCTGAGCTTGTATGTTTTTCCATCGAATTTGACCGTGTGACCGGCGTTGTTACCGCCCTGATAGCGAACCACAATGTCATGTTTTTCCGTCAGCAGATCGACGACTTTGCCTTTGGCTTCGTCACCCCACTGCAATCCAATCACTGATGTTGCCGGCACTGAAATCGCTCACCAAAAAAAGTACAAACTGCTTCTGGAAATCACGCAGGGTATTTCCCCGCAGCGGTCGCTGCAAAAAGAAACCGGACATCGCTACACATCGACGTCCGGTCAGGAGATGGCAGAATTATACTGCCCAAACGAAGATTCAAAAGCCGCAGAGCCGATTTTTTGTGAGACAAGGCCAGTGTTCGGCGCACACTACGAACACTCAAAAACTGTTGCCAATTATACCCGCATGGTCAATCACTCACTTTGCTTTTGCCCGACAACTCAACAGAGTGCTTCACTTTCCGTGATTTTCAAACAGATACAACCCTGATTTTCCCGGACACACGAGGTCAATATCACCGTCCTTATCGATATCGACGGCGGCCATTTGCAGGCCAGTGCCAGCAGTTCCCTGGGAAGTCTTTCAATGCCCAACGGTCTTTTGCATCCTTCGGAACGTTCTGAGCCGGGTCGCCATGAAAGATGGTATTCCATTCCCAGGCGGAGGATTTTCGATTGAAAGAATATGCAAATACCACGGATGCGTCCGTATCACCAGGCTCGACTTCGTGAGCATAAACACGCTTACCTGTGATCAATTCCTGATCGCCGTTTCCGTCGATATCGGCGTAGACCAGCGTGTTCGGAAGAAAATCGAGCCGACCGTCATTGTTGAGATCGATCAGTTCTCCGATTTCCATATTGCCAGGAGTATCGACGTCATGTTGAGTCCAGGACATGGTTGCATCGCCGCCGGGGTTTTCAACCCAGCCAACACGCTTGCCAAAAGTGTTTGTCGATATCGCGCAGCATTCGTCTATCACTTTCGAACATCAGCAGGTCGCTGAAATCCGTTGATGGACGTGATCTGACGCCTTGCTGCCGACTTCACGACATCAATCTCTGCCGGATTTGAGTTCGCAGTGATTGAATTGACATCGGCATCTTCGCCATCCAACGAGGACAAATGAATCGTCTTCGTCACAGCAAATCCCCCCAGACTGATTTCTGTCGAAGAAGTCGTCGTGCGGGGAAACTTATGCAGTCGCACGTCCTGATAGGATATACCGTTGCCGAGTTTGAATACCTCGATATCAACGGGTCCCTCACCCTGAGTCATCTTCGTCGTGCCCGTTGATGATGTTGTCGTCGCCGCTGCAACAGCCTGAGCATCCGACGGGTTCTGCGTTTCAGCACCGCCTGCTGGCGGAGAACCAGCCGAATCCTTCGCTTCTGCAGGGTCCGGCGACTTCAGTTGAGTCGTCAAAGTCCGAGCTTTCTCGCAGTCAAGAGAAAGTGTCACGGTCTGTCCACTTCCCAGAGGAATATCACGCAGTATCAATGGCCGCCGTCGATCCCGCAGTCTGACCACCAGATTCTGCGTCGATGGATTCAGCAGCAGAAACTCCTGAGACTCATATTCTGAAGGACTCCAACTACGACTGAGAACCTGCCCTCGCTCCCGATCACGTTCAGACGGTACAAGAAATGACGTCCAGACCTCTTCTGCGTTTGTAGCCGACAGGAGGTCACCCGATGCGTCAATAGAAATCGACTGCAGACTCTGAACTGGCAGGTAAGTCAATTGATACGAGTGATAGCCTGTGCTAAGAATTTTCTGCCGCCATTCAGTGTTCAGCAGATGCATTTCCTGCAGCACGCCCGCGCCCGTCACCCCGATCAGTCGAATATTGATCGGCGTATGAAAGACGCTGATGGGTGTTCCCGAAGGCAGCAGCCAGCCGGGCGCAATCTCCATTCGCCATCCGGACGCTTCGTGCCGCATCAGCCGCAGTTCCCCGCGAGCATTCACCGCAGCAATGTAATCTTCCAGAGCGCCATCCGGACGGCGCCAAACGACAAGATCACTGCCTGCCCGAAATCCTGATCCAATCAGCAGTGGCCCTTTCCATCGACGAATTGGGTCGCGAACATAAGACACCAGATTGCCGCAGCAATCCACTAAATAGAGTTCATCGGAATTCTCAGCGCGAATTTTGACGCCGCCACCAGGCAGCACCGCATCGACTCGACCTTCGACAATTGTCGCTTCTGAAGTTCTGAAATTTAGTTCCACCAGCTCGCTGTGTTCGTTCACACCATAGATCAGAAGCGTGTTTCCCTGTTCCAGAAAGGAAAAATTCGTTCGTACAGGAAACCGAGTCACCTGTTCGCCGGAGAATTCAATCGCCACCTGCGACGGCTGCCCGTCAGTCTCTGTTGCCGTGATAAGCACAAATCTGCCGTCTGCTGTAACAGTCAGGACACGCAGTTGTTTTGGCTCGTCCGCAATTTCCTTCATCAGAATCAGCGGTGCATCCGCCACGAGACTGCCGCCAGGAATCTCTATGCGCAGAGATTTCCACTGGTCACCGTTTCCGCGAAACACCTGAATCTGTTCCGCAGCGACGACAGCGGCCACAGTGTGGCGGCCACCGGGCGACGTCGAGCCAGCAATACGACGACTTCCTTCGGCCTGAAGGCAGTCCGTGCCTGCAGAGAATCCCGCAAGAAGACAAAACAGACTGCACCAGAATTTCACGAACCTTTTCCCCTGCCACTCTGCGTCATCGCAAATCTTCTTTCGCTGGTAATCAATCTTCAGGTGAGATCAACCAGCTTTCCGTTGCTGTCGCCCAGCTTCTCAGTGGGAACTCCAAGACGTTCAAGCATCGACAGGTAAAGATTGGCCAGTGGCGTTTCGTTCGGGTAGGTGACATGTCGTCCCGTGCGAATCGTGCCGCCGCCCTTGCCGAACAAAAGAATCGGCAGGTCTTCGTGATTGTGTTTGTTTCCGTCGCTGATTCCACTGCCATAAACAATCATGCAGTTGTCCAGAAGCGTGCCCGACCCTTCCGGGATTGACTTGAGCCTGGTCAGCAGCCACGCCAGTCGCTCAGTATGGAACAGGTTAATTGCAGCCAGTTTTTTGATTTTTTCAGCGTCATCCTGATGATGCGACAGATCGTGATGTCCCTCGGAAACGCCGATAAACGGATAGCTGCGATTGCTGCCTTCATTTGCAAAAATAAACGAACTGACGCGGGTGGTGTCCGTCTGGAAGGCCAGCACCAGCATCTCACTCATGACCTGCAGATGCTCTTTGTAGTCCTCTGGAACACCAGACGGCACCGGATAGTCGGGAACCGTCACCTTCTGATCGCTGAATCGTTCCGATCGCTCAATTCGCTGTTCCAGTTCACGGACCGAAGTGAGATATTCGTCCAACTTGCGCTGATCGGATTTTCCCAACCGAGCGTTCAGGCGATTCGCCTCCGAATGGACAGTGTCCAGAATACTCTTTTTCAGAGACAGGCGTTTTTCACGATCCTTCGCGGCCGTACCGGATTCGTCCATGAACAAACGTTCGAACACCAGCCGGGGATTCACTTCTTTGGCCTGCGGAGTGTTTTCGGTACGCCATGAGATATTGTTCGAATAGGCACAACTGTAACCTGAGTCACAGTTGCCGACCTGATTGCCCGCGTCACAACCGATTTCCAGTGATGGTAGCCGAGTCATATCTCCCAGCTTCCATGCCGCGATCTGATCGACAGAGACTCCCACTCGAATGTCCGCACCGCTTGTTTTTCTCGGCTGACTGCACGTCAAAAATGCTGACAGCGCTCTCGCGTGATCTCCGCCGCCG
>Ga0105047_10000485_pt1 | contig 67803 bp, 56 predicted proteins | sample MAT04_FD_78384 | JGI IMG/M metagenome (GOLD analysis project Ga0105047, IMG submission 78384) | Freshwater microbial communities from Lake Fryxell liftoff mats and glacier meltwater in Antarctica - MAT-04 (megahit assembly) | ecosystem: Environmental > Aquatic > Freshwater > Ice > Liftoff... | reverse complement strand
CTTTTTGAATTGCAAACTGACGGCACCAAAATTTATCAGCAAGCCTATTGGAAAGTCGTAAGCCACCACATAATTTTTTGCCTGTGCCAAATGAACATCTTCTAAATTGATAACGGCTTTTAATTCAACTATCACCTTTTCTTCCACTACAAAATCAGCTCTTCTTGTTCCTACATTTATTCCATCATAGAAAATGGTGTGTTCTTGTTCTCTTGCAAAACTTAAACCTGCTCTTTCCAATTCAATGGCAAGACATCGTTGATAAATTACTTCTTGAAAACCATTGCCAAGTGTGTTGTGCACTTTCATAGCACAACCATTTATTTTATATGTTAACTCATCTATTGTCTGAATCATGATTTACTAGATTTTAGGATTTTCAAGATTATTGTTTGGATTGGGACTTTCTGAATTTGCAGGATTTTCAAGATTATGTTCTACTGCATTTATCCTGTTCATCTTTAAATCCTGTAAATCCTGATTCAGACGTTTTTTTCCCGTCAACAACACCTGCATCAACCCCTTTTTCTGTTCCTTCAATTTTCCACTTTTTGCTCTCAGCAGTTGTATTTCTTTATCTGCCACTTGCAGCACTTGTGCAATGGCGGTTTGTTCTTCGTAAGATGGAAGCTTCATTTCGAGTTGAAGAAACGTATCGAAATCAAAAGTCATTTTCTCAATATGCACTCCATAACTTGATATATAGGTTTGATGATAGAAGAAAGGAGTTTGTGAATACCATTGAAAGAACTCCATATTCAATTGCTTCTTGTCTTCTGGAACAACTGCCATGTATGAGCCAGAAATCTTTGCCCCGTCAAATTCCTTAGAAACCAATGCCGATGCTCCATGCAGTATTTGCATTTTAGAAAATAAAAAATCTCCTTCGATGGCAGTTGATAATGATTTACAAAAGGAAGTTGTTCCAACTGCTGAAAAGTAAGCTTTTGACCAGTATAAATATGATTGAGTACAATGAGTTTTTCAAGGTCAATGTCTCTCTTAGTTGCTACTAAATTGCAGATGAATTGAAATCCTTCCTTACAAAATTAACGGGCCGATGGCTATGCATATCCAAAGCAATCAGACCACCTACTTAACCACCCTTGTTAGTTTTTAATACTTTCAAAATAAATAAGGCACCCGCGGTTATCGGATGCCTTATTTATGAAACAGCATTGATGTTACAAGCGCCTGCTCTACACTTTTACGCTATCACTATTAATAGCTTACTGTTATGCCCACGACAAAACCCATATCGCTGTCGTAGTGGGTGCGTGCCGCTACATTTCTTGATAAAATGTAGCTTAACCCGGTCATGTATTCCTTGTCGGTATTAACCATAAAGTCCATGCGCAGCCGCTTGGTTATACGTATATCTTCCCGCATTAATTGCAGGCGAACAATGCCATCGGTAAACACTTCCGATTGAAAACGCACCAGCATGGGTAGTGTGTAGTTAACGCCCAGGCTTATTACGGCGCGGTTGTCTTTGGTGTTAGACTGGCCAAACACATTCTTCTCCTGCTCGTCAATACCAAACTTTCTATAGCGGTAATCAAACCCGATAAAAGGCATTAGCCATTGCATTTTGCCCATGTATCGTCCTATATGTGTTTCCGTTTCGTACCCATGCTTTGCAGTGTGGCCTACCAGCCAATCGGTGCCTATGCTCCCGCGGGTGCTTTGCAGCATCATTTCACCACTAATTCCGTTAGTGGCAAAGTTGTTCTGAACCTTGAAGTGCATTTTGCGATTGTCTGTAAACAGGTTGTGCTTCGCCAAACTTACGTTGTTTATCAGCGGGTCGGGCGCCTGGTTTTCATAACTAAACACGCTGCCCATGCCGCTCATCATGTAATATAAAATAAGGCAATGAAAAAATCAGTCGCCTGCTGCATTGCCATTAAACCCAGGCTTATCGGTTTCCACAGGCGTAATTTCTATGATGTTCTTTTGTGGCGCATAATTGCCATTAACATTCATCAATCTAAAGTGGTGGCCGTGCAGGTGCATTGGGTGGCGCGTCATCAATCCGTTGTAAATAATCAGCCGCAGGTTTTTGTTCTTCTTCACCAGTATTTTATCGGCCTCCAATACCACCTTGTTATCTATGCTACACACATACCTTTTCATATTGCCCGACTGTTCAACATTTAGCACTTTTACAGGCGCCTGGGGTAACGTGGTTTTTTGTGGCGATGCCAGCGTGGCGTAGTTAAGCGTAACTATATCGGCAGGGCGTTGGCATTGTAACGGTAGGGATCGATATTCATTACGGGCTGCAACGGTTTGGTGGGTTGGGCGGGCAAGTATATGTCGCCGTGCTACATGGCAGCGTGGGCCTCCGCTTGATTGGCCGGTTGCAAGGCTACCTGCTTATTTTCACGCTCGTATTTGCTGCAGCCGGGCAATTTGTTGTATGCTTTGCAGGGTGTTAAAAAACTTTTACTGTCATAACCGACAAGTGCTATGTTTTTTAAAACGGCTACGAGGTTGGTCTTTTTACTTTATAGGGTAATGGTGACCATTTTTATTTCCTCGTTCCAGTCGGCTGTAAACAGTTTTTTTTTATTGGCAGTTTTTCTCAAAGGCGTTCTTGCACATGCCACAGTTGCCAAACACTTTTACTGTAGCAGTTTCGGCATTTTTTTATGTGAGCAAACCGGTAGCGGCCAATAACAATACAATTGCGGGTGCCATAACGATGATTTGTGAAAAACTAAAAGAGGGAGATATAGGTAGATTAAATAAAAGGTATATTGATAATAATTTTTAAGAATGATAGTATACAAAAAAGTTTAGCTGATGCACGGCAGGCGTGCCGGTAAAATAGGAGCATTAAATAGTATCAAATTAAAAAAACACCATGTAAAGGGGTGGCGGCCATTTCAAGGAGGCGCATTGCTAATTGGCACAGGCCCTCACCAGTTGGTTCATACAATAGTGCAGGTTCACCGTGACAACTATGGAGGTTGTCCAGTACAACACAATAAACAATTTGCGCACTATTATTTTAAACTGGGTAAAGTTGTTGGGTTTTGAGATAAGGCAATAAGCATTATCAAATTAATGCAGGAAGTTTTTATACGCGTAACGGTCAGGGCTTTGTAAGGGCGGGGCTTTTATGTATTAGCGCGTAGAAGGTATTCTTCTTGATAAGCGATATAGGGTAAGGCGGTTCTGACTTAATTTATTCTTAAAAAAAGCGGGAACTTAAAGGCAATGCGTCTAACCTAATAAAGCGCAAACCAGGTTCTACAACATCTTACAATTAGAGCCTTAAACCCTTCATCAAAAAAAATTTGTAGTACCCAAACCGAAACAAAAAAATACAATCCAACAACTACGCCTGTTACAGCCTGGGTAGCTGCAATCTGGTTTAAATTTACAACCGGCAAAGTTGCAAAAGCAAAATTCAAATATTATCTTACTTCAAAAAAGCCTGCGATACGATGTATTGTTTTTTTGCAAGAGCGGATGTTGAACACCTTACTCAGCGACCATCCTCTTGCAGGCTGTTTTTAAAAAAATATAAACCATTATGCTAATTGTCCTCCCCTGCAAAAAAGCCATTTTTCTCCTGTCGCTATTATTATATTTAGGAATTGTTCCCGCGTGCTATTCTGTAAGGGTAATGAATAAGGATGCTGTGCCAGAACCTGATCCGATGAATACTTCACCCGACTTTTATAGAGGTAAGCTTACTCATGTGCTGGATACAGTTATCGGTTTAAAATTGCTTGATGGCGATTTTCACTTAATTGTAAAGCCCTGCTCCAGCCGCGGTTTTTATTCTTTTGAATATAAAGTTGACTTTGGCGGCGTAATGCTAAGCGCCATCACTTTTGGTAAAAAAAGAAAAGTGAAAATAAAATATGTATGTATAAAAGAAACTGACTGATATGGCAACCACTACAAAGCACGAAATCGGTAAATGGGATACGTTTCATAATAATGGTCCTTTTGAAACCAGGGTGATGTATAAAACGCACCTGGAAGGAAAAGGAAACATGCCCAATTGGCTTGACAGGTACAACGATGCAGCAAAAGAAATACAAAGATTATTACAGGAGGCTTTAGATAAAAAAGAAGGTTTCAGGGGCTATGGGTCAGGCTGGTCCATGTCGCACATTGCACATCAAAAGCACAATATGCATTTTAATGCTTTTATGAATTTAAAAAAGGCAATATCTTTTGATGAAATGCATACCTCAACAAATTATAAACATGAAAATTTATTTTTTTTCCAAAGCGGCAATGTTATTAAAGAAATCAGCAATTTTCTTTTTGATCATGGTAAGTCGTTAAAAGCTACGGGTGCAAGCAATGGACAATCTATAGCAGGTTGTATATCTACAGGTGTTCATGGCTCGGCTTTAAATGTTGGTGCGGTACAGGATTATGTAATAGGGATTAACTTACTAATTGGTCCTGGTATAAATGATAATGTATACCTGGAAAGGGATACAAAGCATGCTTTAAATAACGCATTTGCAGAAAAAATAAATGCAAGAGTGATACGGAATGATGCCATGTTTAATGCTGCGCTGGTAGGGCTGGGTGCATTTGGCTTTGTGCATGGCGTTCTGTTGGAAGCAGAAGACCGTTTTTTGCTAAAGCGCTATGTAAAAAGGGTGGATAAAAACACGGCGCTCCAATTGGCTGCAAACATGGATTTTGAAAATGCCGATTTTCATATACCGGGCGAAACAGATGCGAATGGAAAACCCAATCGCCCGTTTCATTATAAGATTTTTATTAACCCCTATGTAGAGGATGCTGAATACGTGATTGAATTAATATTTAAAAAGCCATACCAGGTTAATTATCCTGATCCCATACCCATTATAAAAAAAGCAATCTACCGCGATCTTATTGTTTTGTTTACCTCTATTGCGGAAAGATGTAAGCGCAGCATTCCCAAAATTATAAAGTTGTTGCACAAATCTATTTTGCCCCCTGTAGATATTGAGTTGACAGGTACACTTGCAGAAACATTTTGGGATGCACCTTACCAGGGGCCGGCATTTGCCTGTGCAGTTGGTATTGATGCTGCAAACTCACCCAAGGCTTTACAATTGCTTATACAACTGGCCCGCAATGAAGGACCAGTACCCGGTATTTATGCAATGCGCTTTGTAAAAAAATCTGAAGCTACCCTGGCATTTACCAGGTTTTCCATAACCTGTATGCTTGAAATAGATGGCCTTATATGGAATGCAAAAAATAATAAAATGATTTCGCTTACCGGGTTTTGTAAACGAACCATTGAAGTATTAATAGCTAACCAAATTCCCTTTACCCTGCATTGGGGAAAAAATGCTGACTGGTCTTTTCCCGGCCTTGTGCAACATATGTATGGTAATGATGCAACCATTTGGAAAAAGCAAAGAAGCAAGTTACTAACTAAAGAAACTGCTGCACTTTTTTCCAATGGATTTTTAGATGATACCGGGTTGTCGGAATATTTTGATTAGTTTTTTTGTTACTATTCACCATTAGGTTCTCCTACTTTAAAACCGAGCTGTTTGCTGTTTTCATCAGTCGTTGCCCGTGCGGCTAACGCCCCGCCATTATAACTTTGAGGGGTTGGCTGTGTTACGGGCGTTTCGCTAATGTAACGTTGGTAATTTTATTTATCCTCTCTTATCATTATTTTATATTCAGCATTGAGTGTACCAAATAACGCATAATTATATTTTTTTTATCAATATTTTACAATGGCGTCTTTTGCTTTGTAAGCAAAAAATTGTTTAAGATTATAGCGGTGCTACAATTTGATTACAACAATATGGGCATTTAAATATAAAATATGACCAACTGTAAAATTGGCCAGCATGGAAAGATCTTCCTTTTGCTCAAAAGCAGTTTGACGCGCAGAAAGCATTGATAAGATGGTGATACTAAGCGATTTTAGAAAAAAATTTGGCACCAATTATGGCGTACAAATAGCCGATGGCGCTATGAAGGGTTTATTAAGCCGGGCTGTAATTGTTATTAACCCCCGAAGGTAAAATTATATACGAGCAGCAGGTACCCGAAATTGCGCAGAAGCCCGATTATGCAGCAACTTTGGCGGCAATAAAATAAATTTATTTTAGTTACTTAATGGTAATAAATGAAAAACCAGGGAGCAATACTTTCCGGTTTTTTCATTTATATCAGTAACCTTCCCTAACCAATTGTTCCGAAATTATAAGTTCTCCCATAATATTCACAATTTCATAATTTCTTAACTGTCGCAAATTTAAATGCAGGCAATTTTAATTTTTTGGGGCCGGATATTCTTGCTTTTATGATACGGCCGTTGCGCTCATGCACTGAATCGAAATTTGCAGCCTTTTCTTTCTGCGCTGTCTAATGCATTTCAGTCTATTTGGTAAGGAGTTCCGAATTTATTTTTCACTTTTATTCATTCACCATTCACTATTGACTTTTGACTATTCACGATTACCTATTCACTATTTACTTTTCACGTTACACTATTGACTATTCACCATTCACTGTTGACCTTTTCACTATTAACCATTCACTATTCACCATTGAATTTTCACTTTTCTATTCACCATTCACTATTCACCATTCACCATTCCCGTTTCACTATTGACCATTCACTATTCACCATTGACTTTTCAACTATTCACCATTGACCATTCACCATTGACTTTTCAACTATTCACCATTGACCATCCACCATTGACTTTTCACGTTTCATATTACACCAATAGCGGCGCTTTTATGTTACGTACGTCTTTGGCTGGTGGCTGGCCGCCATACAACGGTACAGATGCGGCCAGGTTGGGCAGGCTAACAGCCGTTTGGTTGGCTATGCCGCCACCATAGCAAAAACCTACCACACCTATTTTACCATTACAATCTTTGTGTTTTTTGAGGTAGTCGTAGGCAGCTATAAAGTGTTCGGCCACTTCTTTTTTATCGCGTTTGCTTTGTAGGGTTTGTGCCTTGTCGCCGGTGCCGCGGTAGCTATCAAGTGGCGTTAAAGCATCAGGGGCTTTGGATATAAAACCGGCAACCGCTGCCCGGCGGCATACGTTTTTTATAAAGGGATTGAGGCCGCGGTTTTCGTGCATTACTGCCGCACCGCCTAACTTACCTTTTGTATTGGTGGGTAAGGCCAGCAGCGCTTTAATTTTACCACCGCCCTTTGGCGAACTGTAATAAATGTATTCCGCTTTTATCCGCGGTTCATCGGGCTTTACCTGTAAATTGTTTTGGTAATCAGGCATTAAAAAACTCAATAGCGAGGGTACAGTTAAATCACCTGTTGCGTAAATGGAAAGAATCTGCATAACATCGATGCGATTGATGCGGTCGTGGGCATAATCGTAATATAGATCAAATACTTCCTGTTGTATTTCGCCTTTATTAATATTGGGTATGGCAGGCTTTTTTCGAATTTATTTAAATGTAACCAATTACACATAATCCATAAGAACGAACGACGACAGATCAATATTTATCGGAAAATTGCTATGCTTTCTTTTTAAAAATAGGCACCGTACTACAAGGCTCTCCATACATGATGCTTTTTGCATACGGCCTAAGTTTATATGTGATCTCTACAAAGGCAGCCTCGGGTGTTGGCTTATCGCCACAACCTTTAATCACCACTTTTTTATCAATAAATGCTTCGCCATGCAAGGTGGCCAGGTTTTTTATAAACAGGTTATCAAAAACTGCTTTTTCATTACCATACACTACCTCGTTGGCAACAGGTTGCAGGTAGCTGGCCACCAGCATGTATGCCCACATAGGTATAATGGCATCGGCACTACAGGTAATACCCACGTATTTGTTACGGTAGGGTTCCCAATCAGTAGCTGCTAACGCGGTCCTAAAGTCTTTTTCTTTTAAAATAAGTTCCATAAACAGGTGCTCTTTTAAATCAAACACTGCAATGGGCTGTTCGGGATAATAAGCTTCAAGGTCAATAGTGATCAAACCACTTTCAGCTACCTTATTCACAATTACTTCTTCCATTTATTTTTAAATTTTTTGATGTTTTTATAGTTGTAGTAAAGTTACAACCATGGTATTTATATTGTTGTATAGATATGGTAAAGCTACAGCAACGTATTGGATGGTTTTTTTGATGTATACCCGCCCGCTTCAACAAAGTTTATTCGTCAGGTGCTGCGGTGTAACGCTGTGGGCCATACCGGCACGGATACTGCATAATCGTTTACTTTCTATTTTTATGCTAATACGTTAATAAAACAAAAAACCCCACAAATAGAGGGGTTGATGTAACATATATCATTTTATAAATTAATAAAAATCAGCGCGGCTGTCGGTAATGCTGGCTGCCTTTTTTAAGGCCTGCATACTTTGGTAACCTCCCATTTGCTTTTGCTGCATAGCCATTTGCTTGCGTAATTCGTCGGCATTGGCCACATTGCCCGATATTGCCGATACAGTGCCTGCTTTTATAACAAACACCCCGGTATTGCCAGCAATTGGCGTGCTTACTTTGTTTATCAAAGCCTTATTAAAAGCGGCGCCAATAACTTTTGGCTCGTTGCCTACATTTGGTATAAATGGTTGAGCATAATTTACGCTATCGGCATTTTGTACCGGCTGGCCGGCAAACTGTGCTACCGCATCAATGGTGCTGCTGCCTTTAAATTTGGTACTAATAATCTGTTGGGCTTTTTTCTCGTTACGCACTGCCGGCTCGGCGGTAAGTCTTGCACGGCCAACACTCATTAATCCCTTTTTTTGGGTGCTGGTAATTAACGCAACAATATAGTTATCGCCTAATTCGTATGGCTCGCTTACATCGCCTAAATCGTTATCATACATCCAACGTACAAACTGGCGGTTATCACCTAATGCCGGTATGGTAAAATCGTTAGGTTTAACGTCGGTAGCACTTTGTATGGCCAGGGTCTTTTTTGCAGCATTATCTTCAAACTGCTTTTGGTTACGGCTTTCGGCCGAAAACTGGGAAGCTGCGCTCATGGCTGTATTTATGGTACCCGGGCTGGCATCTACCGGTTTGCTCAGATAAGCAATTTTAAAGCCGATGCCTACATTTTTATGCTCCAACACTTCAATGTAGTGATACCCACTATAGGTGGCATTTTCAACTTTTACTACTTTTTTATCGCCTGTGTTTCCGTAAAAAGCAACTTCTGCAAACTCTTTGCTAAGGTTGGGGAACTGTGTACTGGAAAATTCATATTCTCCTTTAGTATTCTTACTTCCCTCATCGTCGCTGTATTGAAGCACGAGGCTGTTAAAATCGGCACCCGATTTTGCAGCATTGGCCACACTATCTATTCTTAGTTTGGCTACACTGTCAGTTATAGTAGCTGGCTGCCCACTGGTGACAGTTTTAATTAATATGTGCCTAACCTTAACACTGTCGGGAATACTGCGGCGGCCAATCATTTTAGCAACCGTGTAGTTTTTTGAATCAGGGTAAGGGCCAAACACCTGCCCATCGGCCAATGTTTTAATACTGTCAGCATCGGGTACCATTAATTTTGAGCCAAGCACAAATGCATCTAAAAAAGCGGTTTCACTTCCTACCCTGTTTACAAATGCCTGTGCATCGGTGGCAATGGCAAATTCGTTTTTTAATCCGTTTAGCTGGTCGTACACAGCCAAACTATCGCTACCGGTAGGGTTTGCACTAAACGATACATACGATATGCCTCTTACTTCATCTTCCTGCTTAAACTCTTCCTGGTGATCATTGATATATTTTTTTATTTCATCGTCCGAAACCTTAATAGTACTATCCACAATGGTGGCGTAGGGTACGGATACAAATGAAAAAGAGGTGATGCTGTTTTGATCGGCCAACGACTTTTCAGCCATCCATTTGGGCACATAGGTAGACTGCGTTAACAAGGCCATATATTTTTCGCGAAGCGCCTGGTTAATAGTTGGATTAATATAGGCCTCATTAAACATGTCGAGGTTGGCATTGTCGGCCTGCTTTTTCATTTGTGCAAAATACTGCTTGGCTTCGTTCACCTTTAACTCGCCGGTTGTTTTGTCGGTAAATTCATTTTTTAACCATTGGGGGCTGTTTGGGCCAAACAAAAGGTCATTTAGTTCCTTTGCAGAAAACTGTAATCCAAGCTTTTTGTACTCCTGGCTCATTACAATTTCATCCACACTCTGCTCCCACAAGCTTCCTATCAATTGCTCGCGATTAGCACCTTGTTGGGCGTAAAGTGTTTGCTGCATGTTCAGTCGTTTCTCAAAATCGATGTAACTGATATTATCACCATTAACTTCACCGATGGTTGTTTTAGCGCCTGAGCCACGGCTTTTACCCACAAATGCATCCATCAGTATAAAACCAACCAAACTTAGGGCAATGATCGCTATTACTAAGGCAGCGTACTTGTCCCTGATTTTTTGAATAACCGACATATTTTTATTAAGCTTTTAAAAATGGATGGCAAAAATAGGGTAATATATGGTTTGAACAAATTGTGGATAAAGTAGCCAAACCCTTATGAACAGTTCGTTGTAGCGTGCGGATGAACTTACCTTGGCAGCCCTTTATGATTGGCCATAACGAGGGTGGAAAAAATCATCAATTGCCCAATTAACACTGTATTGTTTGTAAACACACTTTCATGTGGATAAGCCCGATTTTTGCAATCGATTTTGGTGGACAGTTGGGTTACAATAAACCTGTTTGTTATTTGGCAGGTGCCTGGTGGTTAACAATGGGTAGGTTGTTCATATTTAGTTAACATGCAAAAATGGTCATTTTTCAAAAGGCGGTTTTAACAACTACTTCCGCTAACAGGTGTTAATATGTTATCGTAATAGCCCAAATACGGGTTTTTTAACTGTTGATAATTTGTTAGCAGCCGTTAATAAAGCACGGTTGGGTAAATTTGCAAATACTATTTTAAAAAGTTATCCCGCTATTAACAGCCGTATTAGTAGTAGGGTTTTTAATAAATAAATAGATTCTTAATTAATACTATGGAAGTTATAAACATTGAGAAAGCGAAATTGGAGATACTGCAGAAAGGATTTTTAGATGTGCCGATTGATGTGCACCTTGACCTGTTTGCAGAAATAGAGCGTTTAAAAAAAGAAAAGAACGCAATTGTGCTGGCCCACTATTACCAGGAACCTGACATACAGGATGTAGCAGATTTTTTAGGCGACAGTCTTGCGCTAGCCCAAAAGGCACAATCAACCGATGCAGACCTGATCGTTTTTGCAGGGGTGCATTTTATGGCCGAAACCGCCAAAATTTTGAACCCAACCAAAAAAGTAGTGTTGCCCGACTTAAAAGCAGGCTGCTCGTTGGCCGACAGTGCCCCTGCGGACCGCTTTAAGGCGTTTAAAGATGCTCACCCTGACCACGTGGTCATTAGCTATATTAATTGTACAGCAGAGATAAAAGCTTTGAGCGATATTATTTGCACCAGCAGTAACGCCGAAAAAATAGTTGAGAGCCTTCCGCCCAATCAAAAAATTATTTTTGCACCTGATAAAAACCTTGGGGCTTACCTGGTCAAAAAATTGGGAAGAGAAATGGTATTATGGAACGGCGCCTGTATGGTGCACGAAATTTTTAGCCTTGAAAAAATAACCCGGCTTAAAATAAAACACCCCAATGCAAAAGTTATTGCACACCCCGAGTGTGAAGAACCAGTGTTAAGAGCGGCAGATTATATTGGTAGTACCACACAGTTGCTAAAATACAGTGCAAGCGATGCGGTTAACGAGTTTATTGTGGTGACCGAAACGGGCATTTTGCACCAAATGCAAAAACTATCGCCCTATAAAACATTTATACCTGCACCACCTACCAATGCCTGCGCATGTAACGATTGTCCGTACATGAAACTTAATTCGCTGGAGAAGTTGTACTTGTGTATGGAATATGAAACCCCTGAAATAATTATGGACGAACGTTTACGGCAGGCTGCTAAAAAACCGATGGACCGAATGTTGGAAATAAGCCGCCAGGCTGGGTTGTTAGGTTAAAATAAAAAAAAGGTGAAGCACTAGCAGCGTCTTTTATACGATATTTATTAGAAGGAGTTGATAATAAGCGTATCTATTTCTGCCGGTGTTTCTATTACTTCTAAACCAAATTTTTCAGTAAAGAAAAGCTCAGTCACAATAGTTCCATCGTCTTTTTGTTTTGCGTAATAGTACAAAATGTTGCCAGTGTTAATATGTACTGTGGTGCCTATTAAATTCAATCTAATGATCGTCGGTTTCATATCTTTTTTATGGTTACTTAAAATAATCGAGCCACACTGTATTTAGGTACATACTAAAGCAACGTACGGTAACGAATTAATCACGGGCGCTAAATATTCAATATCTTTCCTATTATGATAAAATTTTTGCTAATGGCAGCAAGCCTGTTTATTGCTGCCACTTCACTACCGGCCCAAACAATTATAGCAGCCGAAGCCGGTAAACACATTGGCGAAAAAGTGACGGTGTGTGGTAAGATATTTGGTGGCCGTTATTTTGAAAAGAATGAAAAGACGTTGTTGAATATGGGTGGCAGTTACCCTGATAATCCCATAACGATTGTTATAGATGGCGCTGACCGGAAAAAATTTTTGACGAAACCTGAAGAAACTTTTTTAAACAAGACTGTTTGTATATCGGGAGAAATAAAGGACTATAAAGGAAAGCCTGAATTGCAGGTTACCGAAGTAGCACAGATTGTTATAAATGAGAAGCCTTAATAAACTTATTTAAGTATTTGATTTACAAATTTTAATACATATTTTTTTATATTTTATAATTTTTAGTTGTGACCTTTAAAGAATTTGGTTTTGATGAGCGATTGTTAGAGGGGATTGAAGCAACCAATTACGAAAATGCTACCCCGGTACAGGAACAGGTTATTCCGCACATACTTAACGGTAAGGATATTATTGCCAGTGCACAAACCGGTACGGGTAAAACAGCGGCGTTTTTGTTACCACTTATCAACAAAATAATTACTGATCCCCAAAAAAGCACCGGGTATATAAGTGCGCTGGTAATTGTTCCTACACGCGAACTGGCTGTGCAGATAGCACAAAATTTGGAGGGGCTTTCCTATTTTACCGACATTAGCTCTATAGCTGTTTATGGTGGTGGCGATGGCGCATCGTTTAGCCAGGAGCGTTCGGCGCTTTCGCAGGGGGCAGATATTGTGATATGCACGCCCGGAAGAATGATTGGCCACCTTGCTATGGGTTATGTAAAATTTAAGCAGTTGAAATATTTGGTGTTGGATGAAGCTGACAGGATGTTAGATATGGGCTTCAATGATGATATTATGAAGATCATTTCGTTTTTGCCCTACAAGCGGCAGAACCTTTTATTTTCGGCAACTATGCCAGGGCGTATCCGCGATCTTGCCCGTAAAATTTTAACCGATCCTGAGGAGGTAAATATATCCATTTCAAAGCCACCTGAAAAAATTAAGCAGGAAGCTTATGTGGTGTATGATACGCAAAAACCTGCGCTCATAAAATTTCTTTTAAAATCTGAATCATTTCAGAGTGTACTTATCTTTTGTAGTAAAAAGCACACTGTTAAGGAGTTAAACCGCGAACTTAAAAGAGCCAGTTTTTCAGTGGAAGAAATACATTCAGACCTTGAGCAACCCGTGCGTGAAAGTGTATTGGCTGCATTTATTAATGGCCGGTTAAAAATTTTAGTAGCTACTGATATATTATCAAGAGGTATTGATATAGACAACATTGATCTTGTTATAAATTACGATGTGCCCCACGACGGCGAAGATTATGTGCATAGAATTGGTCGTACTGCAAGGGCTCAATCGGATGGTACTGCCTATACATTGGTGAACGAAAAAGAGCAGGGTCAATTTTTACAAATAGAACAGTTGTTGGGATACGCCGTTCCTAAATCGCCGGTACCCGAACAGTTTGGCGAAACGCCAGAATATAATCCCCGGACATTTAAAGGAAAGACTGGTGGAAAAAAAAGGCCCTTTAAACAGAAGCGCTAATAGTTTTATTTTTACACATTGCTTTTTTTTACCTGCCCATATACACCATTAAAATTTGTACATCGCTGGGGTTAACGCCGCTTATACGGCTGGCCTGCCCTAATGTTCGTGGTTGAATTTTAAGAAACTTTTGCCTGGCTTCATTACTTAACGATTGTATTTTATCGTAGCTAAAACTGTCGGGTATTACCAAATCTTCCAACTGCCTCATTTTGTCAACCATTTCTTTTTCTTTGTTAATGTATACATCGTACTTCACTTGAATTTCCACCTGTTCTATCACCTCTTTGTTTGTTTCGTTTAATGCTTTGGATAGCTTTGACGATGCGTTTAACATTGGTTGTAATGCTACATTTGGGCGTAGCAGTACCTGCGTTATTTTTTGTTTTTGTAGTAATGCAGCGGAGTTTACTTCTTCCAGGTATCTACTTATTTCATGTGGTTCTACCGAATAATTGGCCAACGTTGCTTTTAATGCTTCTACCCTTTTTACTTTATCAAGTGTTTTTTCCATGCGTTGTTGAGTAGCCAAACCAACTCTAAAGCTTTTTTCGGTCAGGCGCATATCTGCATTGTCTTGCCGTAGTAACGTACGGTACTCAGCCCGGCTTGTAAACATACGGTAAGGTTCGTCGGTGCCTTTACTTATAAGGTCGTCAATTAAAACACCTATGTAAGCCTCACTACGTTTTAGTACAAATTCTGGTTGGTTCATTACTTTTAAATGTGCGTTCATGCCGGCCATTAATCCCTGGCAGGCCGCTTCCTCGTAACCAGTGGTTCCATTTATTTGACCGGCGAAAAACAGGTATTCTATATTTTTTGTTTCTAGGGTATAGGTTAGCTGGGTTGGTTGAAAAAAGTCGTACTCGATGGCATAGCCCGGTCTAAAAAATTTAACCTGCTCAAACCCGGGCACTAATTTAAGGGCGTTATATTGTACCTCTTCTGGCAGCGATGTTGAAAATCCGTTTACATATATTTCCACGGTGTTAAACCCTTCTGGCTCTACAAATAGCTGGTGTCTGTCTCTATCGGCAAAGCGGTTGATCTTGTCTTCTATGCTGGGGCAATATCTGGGTCCGGTTCCTCCAATGCGGCCCTGGTACATGGGGCTTCTATCAAAACCTGTCTTTAGCATGTCGTGCACTTGTTGGCTGGTGTACGTAATATGACAGCTTAGTTGTTTCGATGGTGCTATTGTTGCAATGTTCATGTAGGAGAAACCCACAATTTCGTCATCACCTTTTTGCTGTTCCATTTTTGAATAGTCCAGGCTTCTTCCATCTACCCGCGGAGGTGTTCCAGTTTTTAGCCGGTCGCTTTCAAATCCTAACGAAACGAGTTGTTCAGTAATTCCGGTGCTAGCTTTTTCGGCCATTCTTCCCCCACCAAATTGCTTTTCTCCAATATGAATAACGCCGTTTAAAAACGTGCCGCTCGTAAGCACTACCGCCCTGGTCATTATTTTATTACCCATGGCAGTTACCACGCCGCAGGCCTTGTTGTTTTTAATAATAATGGAACGAACCATATCCTGGTAAAAATCAACATTGGGCGTTTTCTCCAGCATTTCGCGCCAGGTGGCCGAAAATAGCATTCTGTCGCTTTGCGCTCTTGGGCTCCACATAGCCGGACCTTTACTGCGGTTAAGCATTCTAAATTGTATTAAACTCTTATCGGTCACTATTCCGCTATATCCTCCCAGCGCATCTACCTCGCGTACAATTTGGCCTTTGGCTATACCACCCATTGCAGGGTTACAGCTCATTTGTGCTATGTTTTGAAGGTTCATTGTTATGAGTAAAACCTTACTTCCCATATTTGCGGCAGCGGCTGCAGCCTCACACCCTGCATGGCCGGCACCCACTACAATTACGTCGTACTTATTAAACATGGTGCAAAGATACTTTAGTGTTTTGGGGCTGAACCAAACTTTCTCAGTATTTCCCTTTCCAATAGGATATCTGCAACGGTAGTTCCCTGGTTTAAAATACCAAATTCATACCTGTCAAATGTTGAGATTTTTTGCAGGTTGTCTTTGTTTTGATTGATAAAGTTTTCAATATTCGGATGGCTTTCAATTTTTGAGATTTGAATAGTCTCGATCTTTTCCAACATTTTTTGGCATAAAGAAAAATTTGTTTTAGTGTAAAGATCTTGAAAATATGGTCTTACCGCCGATAGATCAATTCGGTTCCCGCGGTTTTTATTTAATTGAAGTGCTTCTATTCTTACATTGATAAAACTCCAGCATAACTTAAGATCCTGCTCATCGGAATAATTGAAATAGGTTGTGGGAACGATATGATCGAATTGCCAGGCTTTGGCATAATTCTCCCAGTTTATATCAGGTGTAAATTGTATTTCGAACCATTGCCTGAGTGTTTCAATATCTAATCCAAAATAGTGCGCATAGGCCTGGCTTGGCTTTTTTTCTAAAACATATCTCCTGTAGCTTAGTTGCCACTTTCGCTTTTCTCTAAATTTAATGAGCGATTCTGTAATATCTGTTTGAGGCGTCCATTTTTTTCGAGGCATATGCAATAATAGATATTGTTTCTTCGGGAAACTGGGATTTGTGGAACTATCATGAATAGAAACGAGGTATTATCGTTTTAAAAAGCTACAACTTATTTGTTTTGAATGGTAAAATTCAGAATTCCTACATAACTTTTACAGGAAAAAACCTTAGTGAGAATTTGCTATTTTTTGGATGTTCCTGCTCGGAACTGGGATTCGTGGAACTATTTAAACTTGAAAATACTAACCCATTAATGCAGTCATTATTTATGTTCCTTTCTGGAACTGGGATTCGTGGAACTATTATTTTTGAGCGCACGACAGGTCCTGAACTATAAAAACCTGATTTTTTCCGTAGGGGTAAGTGCCTACGCCTGTCTCCACTAACTCTTTATTAAGAAGTGATTTTCGATGCCCAAGACCGGGCTGACCAATATCCAAATAAAGAAGTACAACTGCAAGTAAAGATCCTTTTCCATTGACGGAAATATTCTCGTTGGCACAATACTTAATTCCAATATTTTTCATTCTTGTGGCAAAGTCAATTCCTGTGGTAGAAGTATGACTTGGTACAGCATTTTTTGACGCAATATCAAATGCGTGAAGCTGTGCAGCTGTAATGAGTGAGGCATTTAATGAGAACATAGCAAGCGGTCCGGTTTCAATTAGGTCCTTTTTAAGGCTCCTGGCTTCTGCAACATTTAAATTTGGAAAAACCTTTAAAATCGGGCTTACTACGCTATCCCAAAATGTACGGGGATCGCTTCGGCAAACATTTACCCAATACAAATAATCTTTGGAGTCGGCGGTCAGCTTATTAAACCCGGGTTGATCCTGGTTCCATTTTTCTACTGAAGCACTTCTTGTAAATGGAAATGGAACGGGTTTGGCAGAAAGTGTGACACTAGACATTTGGGAAAATGATATCAGTGGAAGAAACAAGGAGAAAAAAAAAATCAGCTTAATCATGTGTACCAGTTTATTTATTTGCAAACAAATGCAAATAATGATCTTCTTTTTGCCTCATAATTGTTATTTCACTTTTCTTTTTATCGCCATAGCCACATAAGTGCAGGCAACCATGAAAAACCACACGAAGTATCTCATGCTTTAATGGTATATTTCGTAAAAGCCCATTGTCTTTTACCCGATCAAGGCTTATGTACAGTTCGCCCGTTATGGCGGTACCATGCTGCCCGCTAATATCAAAAGTGATGATATCAGTATAATAATCATGTTGTAAATACTGTTTGTTCATATTTAGCAGGTATTCATCGCTGCACAAAATTACGTCGAGTTGCTGCAGCGCTTTTTGCTCGGCCAAAAAAAGGGCTTGGATAGATTGTTTGATGATCCGCTTATTTTTAAGGGTATAAGTTATATCTGCGTTGTAAAAGTTAATTATAGGCATTCATTTACTTTACACCAAAAATCGCAACTTTTACCGGATGTAACCGTTTAAATTTGCCATTAGAAAGTTAGTTATGAAGAAGTTATCGGAGATTAAGGTTGGACAGTCAGCTATTATTCACTCATTTAGTGTTGATGATATTTTTATTAAATTAATGGAAATGGGTTGTATACCCGGCGAACGAATAAGGGTTGAACAAATGGCTCCCCTTGGTGATCCGATATCTATTTCGGTAGCGGGTTACAGCTTAAGCTTACGTTTAAATGAGGCCGAAAATATTCTTGTTGAAGAAATTATTTAAGCTAACTGTGTTGCAATGAAAATTGGTTTATACTTTGGTTCATTTAATCCTATACATGCAGGACATTTAATTATTGCTAATTATGTTGCTACCAACACCACTGTTCAGCAGGTTTGGTTGGTAGTATCGCCACAAAATCCACTTAAACCAGCCGGTTCGTTGTTGAATGAGTATCATCGCCTGCATTTGGCACAATTGGCCATTGGCGATAATACTTTAATAAGGCCGGTTGATGTGGAATTTAAACTGCCGAAACCATCCTTCACCATTAATACTTTTACTTACCTGGCCGAAAGGTACCCTACACACGAGTTTTGCCTTATAATTGGATCCGACAGTTATCAAAACCTGCACCGATGGAAGAACTATGAAGTACTGATAAAAAACTATCACATCATGGTGTATAACCGGCCGGGCTTTGCAATAACCACGCCGGTGGCTGATAATATAGTCATTTTAAATGCACCGATGTTAGACATCTCATCTACATTAATAAGGCAATTGATACGCGAAAAAAAATCTATTCAATATCTATTGCCCGATGTAGCAAGGCAAGAGATTGAGGTGAATAATTACTACCGGTAGAAAATAGGTGACCCGTATCTATAATTAACATAGCTTTTAATAGAGGAAGGTTGGGTTTTTACTTTTTGAGTGAAAACGTTTTAATATAATATCCCGTAATAATCCCGTTTAAAACTGAATAATCAGGAAGGTTAAATTTGGTTTGTATCAGTTGCTTTGGTAGTTTTTGACGCAATATATATTTAAACAACAAGCGTCAACGCCAAATGGACATGTTTACCTTAACGGAACGGTCACGGGTTGCCGCGCCCATGCGGCTTACACCAGTTAAGCAGGCAGCATAAGATTTTATTATGAGCCGTTAGCCGTATGTAAATAATTTGTTTTTTAAAACCGCTGATAACGACCCGGTGATTATAATAGCCACCCTAACAGCAAAAATAGCAACACTATCAGCGGCGACGGTATACGCGTAAACTGGAGAATTAAAAACGTGATCAATAATGCTATTACGTTGTACCAATTAAAGGGTACCGATAGAAATAGTAAAAAAGTGGCGCCCCACATAATGCCCACCACCACGGCATTTATACCTTCCATAGCACGAAAAACCACCACGTATTTTTTTAGAATGCTCCAGATAGGATAAAAAAATAATACCAATAAAAGGCTTGGTAAAAATATAGCCACCGACCCAATAATGCAGCCCAACAGCTGAAAACCCGGCCCCATTTCGCGTAACACCATGCCACCAATAAAAGACGCTATGGAAAATATGGGGCCGGGAAAGGCTTGCACCATACCAGTACCGGTGAGAAAATCCTGCGGGCTGAGGTACTTGGTTTTTGCCCTGGTTACGTACTGCTCAAACATCATAGGTACAAGTACACCACCACCGCCAAATACAAGGCTACCAAAACGGTAAAAGTTTTCGAACAGGTTAATAGGCCTGCGCATAGCCCATTGATTAATACGGGCATACTCGCTTAGTACACCCGCGGCAATAAAAATGAGCACAAACATGGATATGTTTGACCATTTAATAGGCTTGGGGGTTTCTTTTAAGTCGGGTATCCGTTTATCGCTAAAATTGCTAATGATACCACCTATAATAATAAGCGATGGAAAAACCCATGGCGATTTTATAAAAAAGGTAACTACCATAGCACCAATCATAATAAACAACGTAGCCTGGTGCTTAATAAAAATTTTAAAACTTTGAAAGGCAGAATATGCAAAAAACCCCACCGCCATAGGCTGTATAAACCGAAAAAATTTAATGTTAATATTTTGACTGTCAATATATTGTAAAAAAAAGCTTAAACCACCCATTAATACGCAGGCAGGTAATACCCAAATTAACAGTGTAATTGTAGCTAAAACCGCCCCACCCTGCTTATAGCCAATAAGTGTAACCGTTTGGCTGCTACTGGCACCGGGTAATAGCTGTACAAAAGCATTTAGCTCCATTAATTCCGCTTCGCTAAGGCATTTTTTTTCTTTAACAAATATGCGGTGCATTTGAACCAAATGCATTTGAGGACCGCCAATTGCGGTTAGACTGTGTTTCAACACAGTCTTTAAAAATGAAATATGGGTAAATAATCTCAATAGCAGTTAATGAGTAAAACAAAGAAAATTATGAAAGAAGGCAATTTTATTTCTTCAATCCAATCTCTCTCAATCGCTCATCAAGGTACTCGCCTGCAGTGGCATCCTGGTACGCTTTTGGGTGTTGGTAATCAATACAACTTTCTAAACAAGCCAGGCTCATTTCGCTTCGCGGATGTAAAAAAAATGGTATTGAAAACCTGCTGGTATGCCAAAGGTCGCGGCTGGGGTTAACCACCCTGTGTGTAGTGCTACGTAGCCGGTTATTTGTCAGGCGTTGCAACATATCCCCTACGTTAACCACAATTTGGTCGGGTAGCGAGGTAACGCCCACCCATTCGTGTAGTCGGGTAAGTATTTGCAAACCATCGGCCGAGGCACCAACTAACAGGGTTATTAAATTGATGTCCTCGTGTTGTTCGGCGCGTATGGCACTTTTTGGTTCTATGGTAATGGGTGGATAATGTATACAGCGTAGTATGGAGTTACCGTTGTGCACAAACCCGTCAAAAAAATGCTCTTCCAAGCCCAAATATATTGCAGTTGCCTGCAGTAAAGCCTGCCCACTTTTTTCAAAATTGCGATACGCACTAAATAGGGTATCGTTAAACTGTGGTACCTCATTCACCTTAACATTGTCAGGATACTCTTGTTTTACCGGGTCGTTGTCCTCCACTATTTGCCCGTACTGAAAAAACTCCTTCAAATCAGGTGCGTCGCTTCCTTTGGCATGCTCGCGGCCAAAACTGGTGTACCCCCGTTGGCCTGCAAGTTCTGGCACTTCATATGCCAACTTTTTTTTTAGCGGTAAAGAAAACATTTGCTGTACATGCTCGTACAAGTGGCTAATTAGTTCGTTGGGTACTCCGTGATTTTTAACAGCTACAAATCCTACTTCCTCGTATGCTTTACCTAATTGCTGAACAAAGGCTTGTTTGCGCTGCTCGTCTTCGCTTAAAAAATCGGCAAGATCAACCACTGGTATTGACATATGCTATAATGGTTTAGATGTTTGAAAAATGTGTAATTAAACATTTATTTACCAGCCCATATTAATAACTGGTCATAAATTACAAAAGTAATTGAGAATGCCCTACAATACCGGGCAAATTGAGGTAATTAGTACTGTTTAATGTATGTTTTAGTAAAAACAAGTTTACATGAAAAGAATTTTGCAGGCTGGAATAATGGCAATGATAGTGTTTATAGTAAGTTGTTCGGATAAAACAGTGCCAACGGCAAGCAAAGTATTAAATGTGAACCGGCAACACGTGGTGGATTATGCGCAAAGCGGCAATTGGGCAGCACTGCCTCAAAAAAAGGATCCTTCGGACAGTGTACCGCGACCGTTAATAAATTTGGATTTTCCAGCAACAGATGCCGATGTATTTTTTATTCATCCCACCACCTTTTTTAATAAAGCATTATTGAGCAGCGATGCTGCTGCCGAAGCATTGCCATTAGATTTGTGGAATGCGAGTTTAGATGATAGTGCGCTAAATAACAAAACAGATAATTCGCCCATACTATACCAGGCCAGTATATTTAATGCCTCGGGACAAGTATATGCACCAAGGTACCGCCAGGCAAACTACTCTGCCTATTTTTCGCCCGATAAAGCTGCTGCGGCTAAGGCATTTGATTTTGCCTACCAGGATGTTAAAAATGCTTTTGAATACTACCTGCAACACTATAATAACGGTAGGCCCATTATAATTGCATCGCACAGCCAGGGTACTACCCATGCAAAACGGTTGATGAGGGAGTTTTTTGATGGTAAACCACTTGCTACCCAACTGGTGGCGGCTTACCTGGTAGGAATGCCGGTGGAGAAAGATTATTTTGTGAGTATACCGGTATGCACCAACCCTACCCAAACCGGTTGTTTTTGCAGTTGGCGTACGCTACGCGAGGGCTACCTGACCGAATACATTAAAAAAGAAACCCTGGAGGTAGTAGTAACTAACCCACTTTCGTGGGATACCAGTGCAGCCCCTGTAGGCCGAAATAAAAACAAGGGATCCGTATTGTCGAAATTTAATAAGGTATTAAAAAATACCACTGGTGGCCGGGTGGTAAACAATGTATTGTGGGTAAATAAGCCAAAATTTTTAGGTGGATTTTTGCTGAAGCGGAAAGACTACCACATTGGCGATCTTAACCTTTTTTATGTGAACGTAAGGGAAAACATAAAACAAAGAATAACTACATATAAATTAAAAAACAAATGAGTTTTTAGTCAAGATTCTTGCTACTTTAGATTAAAAATTCTCATTTTAATCAGTCGAGAAAATTGAAAGCTTATTATTTTATATTAAAAAGTTATTAAAATGTTTTCAGCTTTATCAAAAATAGTCCGTAGGGTATATAAACCAATTCATTATTTAGAGGATAATTTAAAATACGAAATATCAAAAAAAGATAGAATTGAACAACTTGCTTTCTTGAACCAGTTAAATATTATCAATCAATTAAAGCAAAATAATAATAGTTTCTCTTTTGAAGAGGTAGGGTTTAGACAACATTCTCAAAATCTGGAAGATGGAATTTTATTATATATTTTTAATTTGATAGGCATTTCAAATAAAATTTGTGTCGAAATATGTGCTTCAAATGGCAAACAATGTAATAGTGCCAATTTAATTCTTAACCACGGTTGGACAGGATTTTTGTTTGATGGCGATTTAAAATTAATTGAAGAAGGAATCGATTTTTATAGAAATAATCCAAAAACAACTGCATTACCACCTAAAATGATTCATGCATGGGTGACGGCCGAAAATGTAAATGAATTATTGAAGAGTAATGGAATTAATGGGCAGGTTGAATTACTTAGCTTAGACATGGATGGCGTAGATTATTGGATATTAGAATCTATAAATAGTATTTCCCCTAAAGTTATTGTTGTCGAAACTCAATGTATATGGGGAAATGATAGGTCTGTTACCGTACCCTATTCACCGGAATTTAAAGCACAATTTATAGATGAGTTTGGTATTTATAGCGGAGCTTCGCTACCTGCTTTTAAAAAACTTTTTAATAAAAAAGGATATAGATTAATTGGTATTGAACCTTATGGTTTCAATGCTTTTTTTATGCGAAATGATATAGGAAATGTTTATTTCCCCGAAGTTTCTATAGAAGCTTGTACTGAAAACGTTCCATTTGTGCAGTGGGCCAGAGAAATGTTTTTATCTAAAATTGAAAAAATGCCTTGGCAGGAAGTCTAAAGAGATTGAAAATTTTCTGTGATAATTTTGATAAAATTAAACACTTTTAAAAACATGCCCTTATTAGAAGCAATAACAATATCTCTGTTTAAAGTAAAAACATTCATATAATACTCAAAGTACTTTGCTTTTTTAAAATTGAATTATTTTGGTCATTCTATTATTAATTAAATAACATTCTTCTTACAGGTGTTAGTACAAATGGTAATATAGCATTTTGAAATCGTTAAACCCGCAAGTTTCAATAACGATTTTTATTCCTTTACAACGCATTGTTACTATACTCATTATACCATTTGCTTGTAAAAAAATTCACTTTTGTACGAGAAAATTACTGAAAAAAAGGTAAAATGACGGAGGAGACTTGCCACCCTTTTATGTTAGTTTGTTTATTTCACAGAATAAATCAACAGAAAAACACCACTTTTGTCGGACAACACATTATGTCCCAAATATTTGAATTTTTCTATAAAGACAGTCTTATCCCAGTATTTAAATCTAACTTAATGCAATTAAGATTTAAGAGCATTATGTAAGTGTATTTTTTGGGGTTCTGTCCGGCTGTACATCCCTTCGTAAAATCGTGATGGTTTTGGAGGCATTCGGGGGGAATTTAACCATCTAATTATAGAAAAACCACCCCTCTGAAGTGCATTGGCAAATGTTAACAAAAATCGTCTGTTAACTATGTTTTCGGAGATATTCAATAATTTTTCAGGTAGGCTGTGACAGAATTTGCCTGACGGCATTTGCCTTCTGCTGTATTGCCTGAGCTATTTATTATTGATTCGTCTGAATTTTCACTAATTAAAGGTATATTAAAAATATCTGGACGTATGCCTATGGATGAAAAAAAAAGTGGTATTAAATTTAAATAGGGTCTGCTAAATAAGTAGCCTACTTTATTTTTTAAAAATTTTTCCGGGGATATTCCAAACCGAGGAAGTCGTTTCAAGTAAAATCCTTTTCATACACCATGCTGAATAAGTCGGAAATTTTAACCAATACGATACCTGCGTGGCTAATTTAACCAGGTTCAGTACCATAATAATGGTGGCAATCCAGGATTCGCTCGTTTGTTGAAGCCTTGCTTTTACCCGGCTCATCCCATTGGCAGATTTTGCTTATCTAAACCTACCCTCTATTAAATTTCTTTCGCCAGGTCTTATACGAATTTTCTTTGCCGTGGGTCTGCCAAGGCGCTTGGCAACCAGCGCTATATCCAGTGCTTTAAGTTTACTTCGGTTTTCCCGGGTGCAATATATCTTGTCAACCAATACATCTTTTATATAATGCGCGAACCGGGTTTTGTATTCTTCTATTGTCTTTATCAATCGCGTACTTTCATTAAATGCTTCCCATGACAAGTCTTCTGATCCACATTGCAGCTAAATGGGCGGAGAAGCCTGTAAACACAGCCTTTCAGTTTGTTTGTGTTCCGGTTTGTGTACTACAGATTTTCTTTTGGTAAATGGTTTGGGCTTTAATAGCAGGATGGATTGGCTGTTTCTCAGCTGTTCAAAAGGTTCTGAACGTTTTCTTACTCCAATGTTTGCACCGGCGAGGTTTGTTCCATGGGTGGTAATAATTTTTTGGGTATTGCCTATTCGTACTATCTTTTGCCAGTTGCTATGTATGCCATGTGCTTTTAGTTTACACGTCACCGTATTTACTATTCAGTAGGCCAGCAGGCCAAGGTGTAGGTGTGCCATGGTGGCTGCATCGGATTTGTGATATATAGGCCTTAAATCCAAATCGGTTTTAAGGGTGCGGAAGGAGTTTCTATTTCCCGGATGGTGTTGTAGATGTTCCATATCATTACCTCGTCGTGAAGCAGCAGGCTTGTCCTTAAAAAATACAGTCCCAGCGTTGCTTTTTTTTGGGCGTATCGTTGTTTGTTTTTTGACCAGTTAACGGCTGTTACTGTTTAATTGTCGGGTGTCAATAATACTTCTATGTCATTATAATATTGAACGGACGGGTAACGCTCTTTGGCCCTGCCGATGCGTTGATGCACTTTATCCGCTTGTTTTATACCACTCTTCCGTTCTGCGGATCGGGCTATCTTTTGCAGCTCCAGTTCAAAACGCTGGTTAAACTGTCTACGCATGCTGTTGGTGGTTTCATATCTGTCTTCGTTGGACAATTCAAGATAGTAGTCGGTTTTCTGGATGGGTAAACTACTTTTCTATAGCAAATGCCAAAAGCAAGATGAAGGAACTGGACGAACAGGTGCAAACAAGTTTAAGAATAGGCATATGGAAACAATGGAAGAAACCGTGGAAAAAGAGAAAGAAACTGCTAAAGTTGGGCATAAGCAAACAAAAGGCGTATGAATAAAGCAACAGCCGCAAAGGGTACTGCCGTGTAGCGCATAGTCCCATACTATGCCGTTCGCTAAACAACGGGTATTTTACGCGGTTGAGATACATAGGTTTTGCCAACTACTACTATTGGAAAACAGAACATCAAACAAAGTTATTATAACAAACCGCCGTATGCCGAACGGCACGTACGGTGGTGTGAGAGGACAGTATGGGAAATAATCCCTTACTTTCTACTTGATAAAACATAAAAAACCCCCAGGCTTAAATATGCATGGGGGTTTACTATTATTTAGGGAAAGTTAATTTCCATATTCGCTTAAAAACTTAATACGCATTATTTTTAGTTGTTCCCAATCGTATCCCCCGTCAGCCAGTTCTTCCTGGGCAACCTGTAGCGACGATGTTTCGCAACTTCTAAAATAATCTATAATCTCTTCCTGCTCATCTTCATCAAGCATATCGTCAATAGCATAACCAAGGTTTAGTTTAGTGCCGCTGGCAACAATGGTTTCCATTTCTTCCAACAAGGCATCAAGGCGCAGGTCCTTACTTTTGGCAATGGTTTCCAGTGGTATTTTTTTATCAACATTTTGAATAATAAAAATTTTGTTGTTGCCTTTGTTGGCAACGCTTTTCATTACAAAGTCGTCGGGCTTTGTAATGTTGTTTTTCTCTACATAGGTGGCTATAAGTTCAACAAAAGGCTTTCCATATTTTAATGCTTTGCCTACGCTTACTCCCTGGCATTTTTCCATTTCCTTAAGCGTGGTTGGAAACAAGGTTGCCATGTCTAACAACGAGTTTTCGAGAAACAGCACAAATGGCGGCAAACCTTTTTTCTTCGCCTCTTTTTGCCTCAGCTCCTTTAGCATTCCAAACAAAGCCTCGTCAGCCGCAATAACGCCGGCCACTGGTGCATCGGCCTCTTCATCATCTTCGCTGTTCGCATCTTCAAACTTATTATATAAAGCAATCTTAAAACTTACCGGCTTTTTAAGGTAGCCTTCGGATTTTGGGGTAAATTTCAGTAACCCATACTCCTCAATATCTTTTACTAAAAGGTTTTCAAGTAACATTTGCCTAATAAGGCTATTCCAATAATGATTGTCCTGGTCTTTACCGGTTCCAAAAATATCGAGCTCCTCGTGGCGATACATTTTTGTTTGAGGTGTTAACCTGCCCATTAAAATACCTACAGCGTAATCAATGGTAAAGCGCTGCTCAAGCTTTTTAACCGCTTTAAGTACTTTAACAACATTATCTTTTGCCTCAATTTTTTCCTTTATGTTGCAGTTGTCGCAACCTCCGGTATCCTTGCAGCCGGCAATATCCCATTCTTCGCCAAAATAGTGCAGCAAAATTTTACGGCGGCAAACACTGCTTTCGGCAAAACTTACGGTTTCGTTTATTAATTGTGCACCTACTTCCCGTTCGCTTAATGGTTTATCACGCATAAGGTGCTCTAACTTACTCACATCTTTATGGCTGTAATACAATATACATTTGCCTTCCATTCCATCGCGACCTGCGCGGCCGGTTTCCTGGTAATAATTTTCAATACTTTTTGGAATGTTGTAGTGAATAACAAACCGTATATCCGGCTTATCTATACCCATTCCAAAAGCTATGGTGGCTACAATAACCTGGGTATCTTCTTTTAAAAATTTGTCTTGCCGCTCTGCTCTCAATTTGGCATCCAACCCGGCGTGGTAAGCTACCGCCTTAATTTTGTTAGCTACCAAAATTTCTGCCAGCTCTTCGGTCGTTTTTCGGTTAAGGGTGTATATAATTCCACTTTTGCCTTTGTTTTGGCTTATAAAGCGTACTATATTTTTAATGGTTTGGTCTTTTTTAACCTTGGGTTGTATTTCGTAATATAAATTGTCGCGATTAAACGACGATATAAACACCTGGGGGTTGCGAAGGCCCAGGTTTTTTAAAATATCGCTTTGTACTTTGGGTGTTGCGGTAGCGGTTAGTGCAATAATGGCCACATTGGGGTTAATAATGGTCATCATATCCTTCAACCGTCTGTATTCGGGCCTAAAATCGTGGCCCCATTCTGATATACAATGGGCTTCATCAACCGCAAAAAAACTAATTTTAAGGTCGCCAAAAAAATCAAGATTTTCCTGTTTGGTAAGTGTTTCGGGCGCTACATACAATAGCTTGGTTTTACCATCCACCAGGTCGGCTTTTACCTCGCGTTGTTGTGTTTTGTTAAGCGACGAATTTAAAAAATGTGCTACATGGTCCTTTTCGCTGTAACCTCTTATAAGGTCTACCTGGTTTTTCATAAGCGCTATTAGTGGGCTTACAATAATAGCACAGCCTTCCATTAAAAGGGCCGGCAATTGATAACAAAGGCTTTTACCACCACCCGTAGGCATAATTACAAAAATATCGTTGCCATTTAGCAGGCCGTTAATAACGCTTTCCTGGGTGCCCTTAAATGCATCAAAACCAAAATGTTCATTTAAGCCAGCATAAATATCATGCGGATGTTGTGGGATAGCAACGGCAGTCGATTTTTTTTTGGAGATAACTTTAGGGGATGCTACAGTTGGTAGTCCTGACTTTTTTTGTGTAGTTGCCATGATTAATATTTCATTTGCCATTAAAAAATGGACGTTCGAAAATAATTAAGAATATAAGTTAATAAATTTTGGTGGCTAAAAGCGATATTAAAATTTGGTATCGGCATTAATAGGATAATGTGGCGCCGCTATTTTACACGACTTATTAATTTTTAGCTAAGTTTTTTTAAGGAAGGCGAAGTTAGTTAAACGCTTAAATGCACGAAGGGCTCCATTGTTAAAGTTTAACGATTAAAAGGACCGGGGTTGTATAAAGTGGTTGTTTTTACTATGAGCTTATTGGCTACGCATTGCAAAAAAGGCTACTGTTAATTACTGTTACCCAAAACACCTTTATTTTTGCGGCAAATGAACCAACAGATACTTGCTACAGCCCTGCGTACTATAGAACTTGAAGCGGAATCTGTGGCTGGTTTGGCAAAGTTTATAGACCACAATTTTGAACAAGCCGTTTTAAAAATTGCTGCCACTACGGGTAGAGTAGTAATTACAGGTGTGGGAAAAAGCGCCATTGTAGCGCAAAAAATAGTAGCTACCCTAAATAGTACAGGTACCCCGTCGTTATTTATGCATGCTGCCGATGCCATTCATGGCGACCTTGGTATGGTGCAGCGTGAAGATGTAGTAATTATTTTAAGTAAAAGTGGCGAAAGCGCCGAAATAAAAGTGTTGGTACCGCTGATAAAAAATTTTGGTAACCCCATTATTTCCATTTGTGGAAATCAATATTCGTACCTGGCAAAAAACTGCGATCATTTTTTAAATACTTCGGTTAGTGCCGAAGCTTGCCCTAATAACCTGGCCCCTACCAGCAGCACTACAGCACAAATGGTAATGGGCGATATCCTGGCTGTTTGTTTAATGAATTTGGCGGGGTTTTCGGGCCAGGACTTTGCCAGGTTTCACCCCGGTGGAAACCTGGGAAAGCGGCTATATTTAAGAGTAAGCGACTTATATGCCGATAACCTTCAACCAAAAGTTTTACTTTCTGCCAGCCTTAAAGAGGTAATTATGGAAATAACCAATAAAAGGCTGGGAGCAACTGCGGTAGTTAGCCACGATGGTAAGCCAGCAGGAATGATAACCGATGGTGACCTGCGGCGAATGCTTGAAAAAACACTTGATATTACCAACATTACTGCAAACGATATATGTACAGAAAATCCTAAAACGGTGCTGTCGGACGAGCTGGCTGTAAACGCACTACAAATTTTGCGACACAATGATATAAGCCAATTAATCGTTGTTAACAAAACAGGCGTTTATGTAGGTATATTACACATTCACGACCTTGTAAAAGAAGGTATTATTTAGCCTTAAAAAATAATTAACTAAAATAATAAGATGAGTAACAATTATGTAGCCATTATGGCCGGTGGTATTGGAAGCAGGTTTTGGCCTAAAAGCCGTGTTTCGTATCCCAAACAGTTTTTAGATGTGTTAAATACAGGAAAAACCCTCATTCAGCAAACTTTTGACAGGTTTGTAGCCTTTATGCCTGTTGAAAACATATTTATTGTTACCAGCGAAGAGTATGTAGCTATAGTAAGCGAACAGTTGCCAAATTTGCCATATCATAATATTGTAGCCGAACCCAGCCGTAAAAATACCGCTCCCTGCATTGCCTACATTTCGTTTAAAATTCAACAAATAAACAGCAAGGCCCGTATTATTATAGCGCCTGCTGACCACCTTATTTTAGATAATCCGGGCTTTATTGACACATGCCAGAAGGCCATTGATTTTGTAGAAGAAAGTGAGGCATTGGTTACGCTTGGTATAAAACCCACCTATCCTAATACTGGCTATGGATATATACAATACCAGGCCGGTTCAAAAGCCGGGGTAAACGTTTTTAAAGTAAAAACATTTACCGAAAAACCAACCATTGACCTGGCAAAAACATTTATAGAAAGCGGCGACTTTTTATGGAATGCCGGTATTTTTATATGGAAGGTGGAGGTAATTTTAAAAAGTTTTGAAACGCTGCAACCCGAAATGTTTGAGCTATTTTTAAACGAAAAAGATCACTTAAATACCCCACAGGAAAAAGAGGCTATTGATCGCATTTATCCACAATGTTCAAGCATATCAATAGACTATGCAATTATGGAAGGCGCAACCAATGTATTTGTAATACCCAGCAGCTTTGGATGGAGCGACCTTGGTACATGGACCAGTGCTTACGATAACCTTGAGAAAGATTACCTGGGCAATGCTGTAGCAGGCGACAAAATAATGGTAATAGACTCTAAGCAATGTATGATATCGGCCCCGCATAATAAACTAATGGTACTACAGGGCCTTGAAGACTTTATTGTGGTGGATACCAAAGATGCCCTGCTGATTTGTAAAAAAGAAAAAGAACAGGAAATTAAGGAGTATGTGGCCGAAGTTAAACGCAATTTTGGCGAAAGCTTTATGTAACATAGTGCAGAAAGCTATTTATGGAATTAGTAAAAAAGAATGGTAGCTAAAGCATAGCTATCATTCTTTTTTATATTACTAATTTTGCAAAAATGCAGTTAAAACCAATACCCCTTTTTTTATAGCGCCTATACAAGCTTAATATTACACATAAAAAACGTACTTGGTTAAATTTTTACACTTGAGGTGCTTGTGTTTATTACTGCTTATGTTTACCCTAACGCAGGCAATTGCACAACGTTACCCAATAAGTGGAACCGTATACGACATTACCAAAAAAACGCCGGTTGAGGGCGTTAGTGTAATAAGCACCTCGGGCAATGGAACATTTACTGACTCGCTGGGGCACTATACCTTAACGGTAAATGCAAGCGACTCCATTTACTTTTCGTACCTAAATAAACCTACACCTAAGTTTGCTGTTGCTGGTATAACCAATACCATGGGTTTTGATATAAGTATTTTGAGGCGCGTAGGCGAGTTACCCAACGTTTTTGTAAAGCAACGAAACTATAGAAAGGACTCTATTCAAAACAGGGAAGACTATGCCCGAATATTTAACTATCGTAAACCAGGCCTTAGATTTAGTACTGACCCAACCCCCGGTGGCATTGGTGCAGGTATTGACATAAATGAACTGATAAATGTTTTTCGTTTTAGGAAAAACAGAAGCATGCTGGCTTTTCAGGACCGGTTAATAAAACAGGAGCAGGATAAGTTTATTGATTACCGCTTTAGTAAAGGCCTTGTGCGTAAACTAACCAAACTTGATACGCCCGACCTTGAAGATTTTATGAAAGAATTTCGCCCTACCTACGAAATGGCCGTTGGCTATAACGACCTTGAATTAGGCCAGTTTATGATTGAGGCTTTTAAATATTACGCGGGGCAAAAAGCAAAACAGGGCATTACGCTACATTATATGCAATAATTTTTCACATTGGCTATTTTATAATGGTTTGTTAGGATTGTTGGGCGTTTGGGCGCATTAACTATTACACTTATTATAAACGTTGTTGCGTTGTTATTTTTTAAACAGTGTTACCGGCATGTGTGGTAAAAATTGTACGTACAAGTAAAATGAAAGTATGGTGTTATAATTGGTAACAACTAGCGGATAATTATTTGGTATTTACCTTATAAACCATCCAGGCTGTGTTGTGAGAACATCGCTTTTTTTAATTTATTGTTTTCAGGATCGATAGAGAAGTTAAGGGCTGTACTAAAATCAGCTTCTTCAAGGTTGGTGTTGTCAAAAATGGCCCGGCCAAGATCGCAATTGTAAAATACAACTCCCTTAGCATTGCAGTTTGAAAAATCAACTTCTTTTATTTGACAATTTTTGAAATGCGTGTTTTTGATATGGGTATTATAAAACGACGAATGATTTAACGAACAATCATCGAAACTAAAAAGCAAGCCAAATTTATTTGCTTCACCAAAAATCAGCCCGGTCATTTTGCAATCAGAAAAATGCACCGCGTTAAAAACCGTATTGGCAATATTGGCCAGGCTAATGTTGCAATCTGCAAAGGTAGTTTCTATAAACTGACAGCCAGATAGATTGACTTTTTCTACACTACAATTTTTGAATGTACAACCTTCATATACGCCTGTAATTAGCGGCAGTTTGCCAAAGTTCCTGTCTTCAAAAACCGTATCTGCTACATAGTTATTATCCATAAAAAAAGATTGGCGATATCAGATAGAGCCGCTGGCTTTATGTCGCTGGCATTTTTCGCTGCAATATTTTACCTGGGCCCAAACCCTTTCCCATTTTTTTCGCCAGGCAAAAGGACGGTTACATACCGGGCAAATTTTTTGAGGAAGATTAGCTTTTTTTACTGCTTTCATAACATGCATACAATAACCCTGCAAAATACCAATAATAACCCTGTTTTACACGGTAATAGTAATTGACTTTAAAATATTAAAAAAAGTACAAGGGCATAACAATAACATAAGGCGCAGTGGGCAAAAAATGCGCCTGGCACAAACAGTAAAGGCCAGTTTTAAAAGTGAATATTTAATTACTAGCAGCGTATTAATTAAAACTTTACCAGTTAATAATTAATTGTACTAAATCAGTTAAACAGGCCGCTATAAAAATTATTAGGTAGCAATGGTTGGGGCGGTACGTTTACTATTTTCGGCGTCTATTATACGGTCTAATTTATCAATGGTTAGGGGCTTATCAATAAAATCGGTAACAAGTGGATTTGCCTGGCTTTGTTCCCTATCGCGATAATATATTGAAGAAGAAAACATGTACACCGAAAAATGCTCGTTAAAATTGGGTAACATTTTACGAAGGTGTTCAAGCACTTCCCAGCCGGTAAGTGTAGGCATATTTATGTCTAATAATATTACGGTAGTAACTGCTGCATTGTGTATACCCTGTTTAATACTTTTAAGGGCCTCTTCGGGATTTGTAAATGCTTCAAACAAAACATCAGGCAAATGTTTCTTAATAATGTAGCTACAAATAAGATTTACCGTTTTGTCGTCGTCAATAATTATTATTTTTTTAAAAGGCAGCATTATTGCCGGGGGTTATATTGTTATGGTAAATGTAGTTCCCTCCTGCTCCCTGCTTATTACTTCTATATGTCCTCCCAATGTTTCCACTTGTGTTTTTACAATAAAAAGCCCAATACCTTTTCCTTCAATATTGTTATGAAACCTTTTGTACAGTTTAAACACCTGGTCTTTCTTTTTTTCGGCATTAAAACCAAGCCCGTTATCGGAAAATATTATTTGTACACTGTTGCCAATTTTTCGGCTTGTAATGCTAAGTACCGGTGCAATGTTGTGCCTGCGGTATTTTAAGCTATTAATTATAAGGTTATAAAAAATACTATAAAGGTAGCCTTTAACAGTATCTATGCCTTCAATTTCGTCAAAACTGGTTAATATGGTAAAGCCAGCTTCGTCCAGCGATTTGGCAATGCTGTCTTTAATATTTTGGGTAAGCTTAATAAATTGTACATATTCCTTTTGTTGATGTTGCGTGGTTTTAATTTCCAAAATGGTGTTTAGATCTTGTATTACGTTATCTAACCTGTTAACCGATATTGATACTGCATTCCAAAATAACTCCTTGGTTTGGGAGTCAAGGTCTTTATTGTTAAGTATAGAAACTGCCCCCGAAATATTAGCAACTGGTGCTCTTAAATTGTGCGAAACAATATAGTTAAACTGTTCAAGGTCGTTGTTGCGTTGTAACAAGTCGCTTGTAATTTGTTCTCTTTCTATTTCAGCCTCCTTTTTTGTGGTAATGTCCTCGGCCGAAATACAAACTCCACTCACGTTATTTTCAATAGATATGGGATTCATTTTATAAAGGTACCACCTCGGTTGGCCATTGATGGACGGAAAATACACCTCGCTGCTAATAATTTCGCCTGCAAAAACTTTTTGGATACTACCTTTTGCTTCCTGTTTTGTTTCGTTGTCTAAACGGTCGGGATAATATTGTCCGTTTTCCAAATTTGTACCATATACGGCCAACATGTTTTCGTTGGCTTTTCGGTTAAAGGCCACTATTTTAATGTGTTTATCCAATAATATGTATGAAATATCGGTATTGTTTAATATGGATTGCAGGTTGGCCGTTTCAGTAAGGGCTTTTCGGCGAGCCATTACCCGCTCACTAACGTCGTTGGCAAAAATGAAAATACCCTCCACATCACAATTTTGGTTGCGGTAAGGTTGAAAGATAAAATTTAAATATAGATCGCTTAATAGGTCGTTACCCCCATTAGCTAATTGAATGTGCATTTCGTTGGCCTGGTAAACGTTACCGGTTTCAAAAACAGCGTCAAGTATTTTTATAAACCCCTGTGCCTCTACCTCAGGCAACACCTCTTTTAAGGTTTTACCTATGATATTGGTTTTGCCAATTAATTGCAGGTAATTATTATTGGCTAATTCAAACCGATAGTCTTTTCCTTTTAAGGCTGCAATACTTGAGGGAGCCTGGTGAAACATCTCTTTAAACCGTTGGCGCTCGTATTCAAAAGCTTTTTCAAACCTAACTTTGTCGGTCGCATCTTTGGCAATACAATACATTAGTTCAGCACTTTGGTCCCACCTGGCCGACCATAGCATAGGCACTTCTTCTCCATCTTTTCGTATAACCCTGTTTTGAAAAATGGTCACCGGGTTTCCGTTTTTAACAGAGTCCTTCATTTGAATTGTTTTTTCAACATCATCAGGATGAACAAAATTTAGGTAGTTTTTTTCTACCAGTTCCAGGGGCGAATATTGCCAAATTTGTTTGCAGGCACTACTTATGGTCACAAAGTTTCCGCTGTCATTTAATGTGCAAATAATATCAAGCGACGACGATAATATTTTTTTGACATCCTCCAGCGCATTTTGTAATGCCGTGGAGGTTTGTAAAATTAATTGTTGTGCCTGTATGCGTGTTGATATATCGCGAATGATAAGCGACGATTGTTGGTAACCATTCGCATCGCTAAATATGGCCGACGATACCCCGGCTTCAAAACTAGTGCCGTCGTGGCGTAATAATCTGAATTCGCCGGTTGCCCTGCCATTTTTATTGCGTTCGTCCAAAAAAGGTTGAAGGCGTTGGTCGTGGTAATCAAATAAGTCGTAACGTGTACAGGTACAGAATTCTTTTTCGGACATTTTAAATATGACTTGAGCTGCTGGGTTGGCAGCCACTACCGTTCCATTGGGTATAGTTAAAACAATGCCATCCATACTGTTTTCAAAAAACGACCGGTACTTTTCGTCACTTTCTTTAATTGCCAGTTCCCGCAACTTATGTTCTGTTACATCCTGCGAAGTGCCTATTATGCGGTCAATTTGGCCACCCTTGTTACGTTGGTGTTTTACTACCGACTTAAGCCAGCGAATGCTTTTGTCGGGCAGTATTATTCTGAAGGTAATAATATAAATTTCCTTCGTTGCTCCCTCCGCTACCTCTTTTTTAAAAGTTTCAAGATCGTCAGGATGTACCATTTTTATAAAAAACAGTTGGCTACCATTAAAAGCGTTGCGGGTAACCCCGTTTAATTGTAAAATGGTATCGTCTACGGTAAAAATTCCGTCGGCTACATTATACTCCCAAACACCCAGCCCAACTATTTTGGAAGCCAGTTTCAGCTTTTCCGAAAGCATCTTTAAATCTTTTTTTATACTTACTTCTTTTTCGAAAGCCGCAACATCCATTTTTTTCCTGTCTTTTTTATGGGTTGCTTTTTCTATGGAGTTTACCAATGCAAAAGGCAACCGCATTAAACGGTCTTTTATAATATAGTCGTCGGCGCCTTTTTTTATGACACTCATAACTATTTCTTCGTTCAAAATGGAGGTAATGAGTATAAATGGTATTTCCAGTTTTTTTTCCTTTAGCACCTCCAGCGCCTTTATTGAGTTAAGGGCGGGCATTGAGTGACTGCAAAGTATAATAGCTGGTTTAAAGTTATCCAGTGCATCCTCATAGGCTACCAGGCTATCAATAACCAGTATTTCAAAATAAATATTATTTTTTTTCAATTCAAAGGCCACTTGTTCGGAGTCTGTCTGCACATCTTCGAGGTGTAATATTTTGTAAGGTTTTTTCATAGTTTCGAACTAAGAAGGACAAGTTAATTATAACTGTTTAGTAGGATATAAGGGGGCTTATAAAATGTAATTATTGAAATTAGTTACCCTGGTGGCAAAGGTATTAAAAAACAATTCCGTAATTTTTTTTAATAAATAAAAAAAAGGTAGTAATCAGGGTTCATTTTATACACCCGGGCCTTTTCAATGCACCTCGTCGTACCTTTACGGCATGCCAAATTATTTAACCGAATTGAACGAAATGCAACGTGAGGCGGTGTTGCATAAAGATGGCCCCATTATTATTGTAGCAGGTGCAGGCAGCGGAAAAACAAAGGTACTAACCACCCGTGTTGCCCACCTGATGTCGGAACATAAAGTTGATGCTTTTAACATATTGGCGCTCACCTTTACCAATAAGGCTGCCGCTGAAATGAAGGAAAGGGTGAATAAAATTTTAGGAAACTCCGAGGCCCGCAATCTATACATAGGTACTTTTCATAGTGTATTTGCCCGTATTTTAAGGGGTGAAGCGCACCGCATTGGTTTCCCCGCCAACTTTACCATTTACGATACTGACGATAGCCGAAGTGTTATAAAAACTGTGGTAAAAGAAATGGACCTTGACGATAAGCATTATAAACCCAGCGTGGTGCACAACCGCATATCGGCGGCTAAAAACGCGTTGGTAGGACCTAATGAGTACGAACACGACTACTATATTACGCAGGAAGATATGCGTGCCAACCGCCCCCTGATAGGTCAGATTTATAAGGGGTATGCTGCCAGGTGTTTTAAAAATGGGGCAATGGATTTTGACGATCTGCTGGTAAAAATGTTTGAGCTGCTGCGCGATTTTCCCGAGGTTTTACACAAATACCAGCACAAGTTTAAATATGTAATGATTGATGAGTACCAGGATACTAATGGTGCACAATACCAAATTATAAAACTGTTGGCAGCCGCACACGAAAACATAGCGGTGGTGGGCGACGATGCGCAAAGTATTTACAGCTTTCGGGGGGCAACTATCGAAAATATATTACAGTTTCAAAAAGATTACGATGATGTTAAGGTGGTTAAGCTGGAGCAGAATTACCGCAGCACTCAATCAATCTTAAACGTTGCCAACCAAGTAATAAGCCACAATAAAGGGCAGATACCCAAAAACCTTTGGACCGATAACGCCGAAGGCGAAAAAATAAGGTTGGTGCGTACCATGACCGATAACGACGAGGGAAAATTTGTGGCCGATAGCATACAAGAACAAAAACTGCGCAACCACTTTTACAATAAGGAGTTTGCCATTTTATACCGTACCAATGCCCAAAGCCGCAGCTTTGAAGAAAGCCTGAGGCGTATGGGTATACCCTATAAAATTTATGGTGGCCTTAGCTTTTACCAGCGAAAAGAAATTAAAGACATGATTGCCTACCTACGGGTGGTGGTAAATGCGCAGGACGAGGAAGCGCTAAAGCGCATTGTAAATTACCCCATTCGCGGCATTGGAAAAACAACCATTGAAAAGGCGGTAACTTTTGCCAACGTCCAAAACATATCTATGTGGGAGGTGCTTACCAAAGCGGCCCAGTTTGGTTTTAAAAGTGGAACGCTTGAGGCGATCCAAAATTTTGTTACCATGATAAACTACTTCCGTAGTATGTTGGGTAATAAAAATGCTTACGACCTTGCATTTCAGGTGGGTAAGCACACCGGCATCGTAAAAGATCTTTTTAACGACAAAACCACCGAAGGGCTTGCCCGATACGAAAACATTCAGGAATTGTTAAACTCAGTAAAGGAATGGATTGAAAGCCCCGGCAACGACGACGGCGAATTGGGCGATAAAAGCCTTGGCGGGTACCTGCAGCAAATTACCTTACTTACCGATGCTGATGATAATAAAGGCAACGACGATGTGGTAAAACTAATGACCATACATGCAGCCAAGGGCCTTGAATTTTCGTGCGTTTTTGTGGGTGGTATAGAAGAAACACTTTTTCCCAACAGCATGGCAATCAACACCCGCGAAGAGTTGGAAGAAGAACGAAGATTGTTTTACGTGGCCGTTACTAGGGCAAAAAAACACCTTTGGCTTACCTATGCCAATACCCGTTATCGTTTTGGCCAATTGGTACAAAACGAGCCCAGCAGGTTTATTGAAGAAATGCCCGAAAAATACATTGACCGTAGTTTTGCTGGTGGTGGCGCCCGCAACCAAAGCCATAACGATTTTGGAGGTACATCGGCCTTTGAACGAATGAATGGAAGCAGTATGGGTTGGAAAAACAATGCCGAAAAGGCTGCTGAGCAATATGGTACGCCCCCAAACCGTAAGGACAATAAACCGCAATACATGCCGCCGGCACCCATGGCACCAAAAGTGTTTGAACACAGGGCAGCCCCCGATTTTGCCCCAAGCGATACAAGCGGCCTTCGGGTTGGCCAAAAAGTAGAACACCAAAAATTTGGCTTTGGCGATGTTACCAAAATGGAAGGGTCGGCTCATAACCCCGTTGCCACAGTGGTTTTTGAAAAAAATGGAGAGAAAAAAATTATGCTCAATTATGCAAAGCTGCGGATAGTTGAATGAGTTATGATTGAAGAAAAGCCATCTATCTATTCATTTTTTAAGGTATAAATATTTTTTTTCTTGTTAATTTGACATCGTTAAAAGCCGAATAAATTTTTTTTTATAAAAAAGAAAATGGTAAAAAAGTTGTTCGCAAACAGCATATTGTTTCATCAAATTGTAAAAACAACAGAAATTGTTCAATAGATAGGTTAACAAACAACGGCGTATAACCATTTGTGCCGTCAGGTTGTTATTTTTGTATATTGAATTTAAAAAATATTGTTATGATAAAAACAGGCAACCCGGTTATAAGTATTTATACCGAAATGACACCAAACCCCGAAACCATGAAGTTTGTCGCTAACAAACTTTTATACCCCGGTAAGAGTATCGATTTTCCCGATGAAACTTTTGCCGGTCCGTCGCCCCTTGCAAAGGAGCTTTTTAGTTTTCCTTTTATAAAAAGCGTTTTTATAGCCAGCAACTTTGTTACACTTACCAAAACTGTTGACACAGACGACTGGCAGGATATTATACCAACCGTAAAACAATTTATGAAAGACTATCTTGAAAATGGTGGTCCGGTTATAAACGAAGATGAAATTGTAATAACCAAGGCTGATGGCGGAAACACAATTAGCGCCGATGACGATGATGTGGTAAAGCGTATTAAAGAACTGTTGGAAAATTATGTAAAGCCTGCCGTAGAAATGGACGGTGGTGCCATACAGTTTAAAAGCTACAACGAAGGGGTGGTAAACTTAATGTTGCAGGGAAGCTGTAGCGGCTGCCCATCAAGCATGATTACTTTAAAGGCAGGCATAGAGGGTATGATGAAACGAATGATACCCGAAGTGAAAGAGGTGGTGGCCGAGGCCGAGTAAAACCGCTTCCATCTTACAATAAAAAAACACCGCTGGTTTTTAGCGGTGTTTTTTTTATAGAAAGTAGGTTATTTATTAAACCGCAATAGCCAGTTCTTTTTTACCTAACTGTTTCATAACCCTAAAATGCGATACAACAGCTTCGCCCATGGTTTCGTAACTATGGTAAGGTAAATTGAACTTTTCGCACTCCTGACGCACAATATTACTTAGTGCAGGGTAATGCACGTGGCTAATACGCGGAAACAAATGGTGCTCTATCTGAAAATTTAAACCACCTACCAACCACGATACCAGTTTGCTTTTGGGAGCAAAGTCGGCTGTGGTAAGTACCTGGTGAATAGCCCAGTCATTGTCAATAAACTTGGGCTCCTCGCCTGCTTGCTCAAAGGCTGTTTTTTCAACCACGTGGGCCAGTTGAAACACAATGGTAAGAGTCATACCCATAGTGGCGTGCAATATTAAAAAACCAATTATCCATGGGGTAAAGCCTAATACAGCAATAGGTATTGCCACATAAAATACTATGTAAGCTATTTTGCTAAACCAAAAAAGTATATGTTCTTTAGTATCAATTTTATTTATGGGCGTGGTATATAGCTTGCGTTGAAAATAACGCTGATAATCAAATATAAGCAGCCAAAATACTGTTGTTAGCGAGTATAACAAAAACATATATAAAAACTGGTAACGATGTGCTGGAAACCATTTTTGCTGCGGACACATACGCAATACCGGGCTTTTGCTCATATCATCATCTACTCCATCAATATTAGTGTAGGTGTGGTGGATTACGTTGTGCTTTATTTTCCATAAAAATGCATTGCTGCCAAGGGCATTCATAGTTAGGCCCAGCAACTCGTTTACCCATTTTTTGCTTGAGTAACTGCTGTGACACGCATCGTGCATAACATTAAAGGCAATGGTTACCAGTGTTAACGAAAATACAACACAGGTAATAACCGCGACAGCCGCAGGCAGTTTTAGCCAAAGCATAACTGCATAAAGTACCATGGCAAGTGGTATTAATATGGCTGTTTTTAAATATAGTTTCCAGTTTCCGGTTTTTTTAATGTTGTTACTGGTAAAATATTCGTCTACCGAACTTTTTACTGACTGAAAAAACAAGCGGTTGTTGTTAGCAAAGGTTACTTTGGGCATAAAAATTATTAGGCCAATAACCATCGGTTATTGGTGGTTTAAGGGAATAAAAAGTTAGGTAAAAGTTTATCTTAAAAAGCTTCGTATTTTATTAGTTAAAAAATGGCAATAGTAAAATGTTTTATTTATAGTTTCAAAGTAGTCATTTGTCATTTGTTAAACCCAAAAAATAAACGTAACAAATTAAAAATCAATAATTCCGACACAAATGTTGGTGGCAGCATTAACGTGTAGCACATTTACGCTCAACAGCTATATTTTGTTCTTGTTGTCAAGTTATTTAAATTTTTTTCACTTGATTGTCCATTGTTTAATAAGTAATAAGTAACCTTTAATAAAGGTCAAACTAATTTGTTCAAGTTGTGGTAACCTTTTGCCAATTAATCAATTCCGTAATGTTTTCGGAATTAGGTAAGCTTATTTTACTATCAGTAACTGCTGTTATATTTCTTAACGCCCCAAATTATATATTGTATGTATACAACAATATCCACCATTTTACAAACGCGAACCTTTTTACTTAACATTTTAAATGATTTGTCGCCTGCTGCCTATAACCAGGTGCCGCCTGGTTTAAACAATAACATCGTCTGGAACCTTGGCCATACCACTGCTGCATTGCAAGGTATTTGTTATTTACGAAGTGGCCTTGACCCAGCTGTGGCCCCGGAGCAAATTTTGCCTTTTAAAAACGGAACTAAACCTGAGGTGTTTTATGATCAGCCAGCAATCAATGGAGTAAAGGACGTGTTCCTTTCATCAATCGTGCAACTTAACAATGACTATTATAACGGTATTTTTATATCGTACAGTGCCTGGACACCGCGCTATGGAATACAAATTAACAATATTGATGAGGCAATCTCCTTTCTTCTTTACCACGAAGGATTGCACTCCGGCTACATAATGGCATTAAAAAAATTAGTGGAATTATAATTACCATTAAAAAACAGGTACCCATGAAAGTTTTGGCTCTTAGCAGTTCGCGTGTTGGCAATGGTAATTATTTGGCGGATGCCGTGTCTATGACTGGCCAGTTTTAAGGCTATAAACTGGTTAATATCGCCTTTATTCCTTTTGCCTTGGTAAATGGAAACTACCTCGATTATGGGCAAATAATTACTAAAGGACTTTCCCAAATTTCTCTCACATTATTGTTAGCTACCCCGGCCAACGCAGCCAGGGTAGCTGACCAATGCGATGTGGTGATGGCAGGCGGCGGAAACACCTTTAAATATTGCACGATATTTATACCTATGACCTTTTTAGCCTTATTAAAAACAAGGTTGATCGGGGGTACACCCTACATAGGCTGGAGCGCGGGCGCCAATATTAGTGGTACACCATTGGCACCACCAACGATATGCCTACTGTTCAATTGCCCTCATTTAACGCATTTGGTTTTTTTCCTCTTCAATTAAATCCGCATTATAAAAACGAAACAATTGAAGGATTTAACGGCGAAACACGCAACCAGTGTATACACGAATTTTTTTTGTATAACCACCAAACGTTGGTTGCAGGCTTACCCGGGGTCACGGCGTTACAACTGTTAGGAGATCAAATAACTTTTTTGGGCCATGAACAGGCCACGCGGTTTTGGATAGAAGATAAACATGACCTTAAAATGAAACAGTTACAAAATAAGGCCCCGGTTCTTTGGTAAAAATCTATCAGGTATGTTTAAAAAAACAGGGTCCTAAACCTGTAAAAATCTTAAAATTAACTAACTGCCGCCCTTTCAAACCTAATTCCGTTATCTTGCACGTCCAAAAATTTAGTATATCATGGAGTACAGTAAAATAATTTCCGTTTCGGGTATGAGCGGGTTATTTGAATTGGTTGGAAGCAAAAAAGATGGTGCTATCTTAAAAGGCCTTGAAGATAAAGTGACCAAATTTGTATCAAGCAGGGTACATAATTTTTCGCACCTTGAAAGTATTGAGGTTTATACGGTAAGAGACAATATAAACCTGGTTGAATTGCTGCAGGCCGTTGAAGCTAGTGGAAAAGCATTGCCGGGCGAAAAAGATGGGGCAGCAATAAAACGGTTTTTCGAAGAGGTTTATCCCGATATTGATTTTGAAAGGGTATATGCCAGCGACATGAAAAAAATGGTGAAGTGGTACAGTATATTAAAAGCCAATAATGTTGAACTGAAATTGAGCGAGCAGGAGCCGGAAGAAGAGAAAGCTGAAGAAAAAGAAGTTGTACACGAGGCACCCGAAAAGGGAGTTATTAAAACCAAGGCTGAAAAGGTAACCGTTGAAGAAAAGGCTGAAGAAAAAGAAGTTGTAAACGAGGCACCCGAAAAGGCAGTTATTGAAACCAAGGCTGAAAAGGTAACCGTTGAAGAAAAGGCTGAAGTAATGGAACCTTTAGAAGAAGAAGAAAAACTGGTAACTGAACATGCGGCCGGGGAAAAAGAAGCGGCAGCAGACAGCGATGAAAATGCCAATAAAGAAGCGCCTAAAAAAAGAGTGCCCCGTAAAAAGAAAACTGAAGAGTAAACTTGTTGTTGTAAAATGTAGCTGCAGAAGGGAAAAAGGAAACTTTTAGCTTACTGCAGCTTTTTTAATTTACATACTTTGTTTGCTTACAGTGCAGCATTGTACATCTACTAAAAAATAATAATTATGGAGTTAAATGCAGATATACAAAAATTGCCCCGCAATTATATGCCGGCCGATTTTAAATTAAAAGACTGGGCAGGCCTTGAGCCATATTTTGTTGAGTTGGCTGATCGCCCCATTAACAACCGCAGCCAGCTTGAACAGTGGTTAAAAGATATGAGCGAAGTAGAAGCGGTAGTTAGCGAAGATGCCTGCTGGCGGCAAATAAAAATGACCTGCGATACCACCGACACATCGCTGGAAGAGGCCTTCAACTTTTTTTGTATGGAAATACAACCCAAATTGCAGCCCTATGCCGATAAGCTTAACCGCAAATTGGTGACCTCGCCATTTACCAGCGAGCTTAATGAACAACAGTATTTTACTTACCTGCGCAGTGTACGCAAAAGTATTGACCTGTTTAGGGAAGCCAACATACCCATACAGGCCGAATTAAGCGTTATGCAGCAGCAATATGGTCAATTAGCGGGTAAAATGTCCATTGAAGTAAATGGCCAGGAATATACCATGCAACAGGCAGCTAAATTTTTAGAAAGCCACGACCGTAGCCTGCGCGAACAAGTGTATCGTAAAATGAACGAGCGCCGCCATCAGGACCAGCAAGTGTTGGACGAACTGTACACACAATTAATACAAAAACGCCACCAGCTAGCCCTAAATGCCGGTTTTGAAAACTACCGCGATTACAAGTTTACCGATCTTGGCCGCTTTGATTACACTAAAGAAGATTGCTTTAAATTTCACGAGGCAGTTAAGCTTCACATACTGCCTTTGGTTGAAAAAATAAACCTGAAAAAGAAGGCAAGGCTGGCCTTAGATGAATTGCGCCCCTGGGACACCGAAGCCGAGCCCGAAGGTGTACAGCCACTAAACCCCTTTACCACCAGCGAAGAACTGACCGAAAAAACCATTGCCTGCTTTGAAGCACTCAACCCGTTTTTTGCTAATTGCCTTCGTAAAATGAAGGATATTGGCCACCTTGACCTGGAAAGTAGAAAGGGTAAAGCCCCGGGTGGCTACAACTGCCCGCTTGCCGAAAGTGGAGCGCCCTTTATATTTATGAATGCCGCCGGCCAAATGCACGATGTAACTACTATGGTGCACGAAGGCGGCCACGCCGTTCATTCGTTTTTGGCACACCCACTTCAATTAAGTGCTTTTAAGGAGTACCCAATGGAAATAGCAGAAGTGGCCAGCATGGCCATGGAGTTATTTAGCATGGATTACTGGCAGGTGTTCTTTAACAACGATAGCGATTTGCAGCGGGCTAAGGAGCACCAGTTAGAACGTACTATTACTATTTTTCCGTGGATAGCCACAATCGATAAATTTCAACACTGGATATACGAAAACCCAACCCATACCGCCCAAGCACGTACTGCTAAATGGATGGAGATTTTGAAGGAGTTTTCTACCAATACTATTGATTTTACAGGCCTGGAAGCGTTCAGAGAAATTTCGTGGCAGCGCCAACTGCATTTATTCGAAGTGCCTTTTTATTATATTGAATATGGTATTGCGCAACTTGGCGCTATTGGCATGTGGCAACAGTTTAAACAAAATAAACAGCAGGCTATTAACAATTACATTACTGCACTAAGCCTGGGAGGTACCAAAACCCTACCGCAGTTATACGAAGCGGCCGGCCTCAAATTCGATCTTTCGCCCAAACATATACAAAACCTGATGCAGTTTGTAGATACCGAAATGAAACAATTTAACTAATAAGTAATAACGGCCCCAACTTAATGGGGCCGTTTACAATTTTTATAAATTTAAAAGCATAATTAAGTCTGTAAATTTTGCCAATGCAGAGGGCAGGCTTCCATTAGCTATTGTACATAACGGAATTGCAAAACTTAGTTAATACGGTGTTATTAAATCTGGCGTTTTTTCTAAAAATATGCAAAGCGCCCGTGGCCCGAAAAATTTTTAGGATGGACCTGAATCTATTCATAATAAAAAGCCTGTGCGGCCTAAGGCCGCACAGGCTTTTATTGGCAATAACGTAAAGTTTTTTTTGGTGACTATCATTTGATTTTCAAGCTACATTCTTGCGTCGCACACTTGTACGGCATCTTTTTAATGCATCTTTATCAACATAATTTTCAGTATCTAAATTTATATTTACATTTCAAAATTCTTTATTTCTCATTCGTGTCAAACTATGTTGTGGCAAAGGTTTTAGCGAAATTCTGACTTCTTAATTTAACTGGTATGCTTCGCAACGTACATTTTATTTTGGGCATGGGCTAAAAACACTTCACTACCAAATCAGGAGTTTAATAATACACCTCATCACCACAAATTAAAACGCATCACAACATTTGTTGCTTTCAAAGCCCCTCAACGCTGACAATATTTTGTAAAACAGGTTTAGCCCATTCACCATTTCTAAGCCCATTACCGGGTTTCATCAAAAACCCCTAATACATGTTATGCTCACTGCTTATTAGCGTTTATAGTAGATAACGCGTTGCAACAGGCAAATTAACCATTGCTTATATTGGCCTTACTTTGGTTTGTGTATCTTTAAATCAGGTCGTTTTGCACGTAAACTAAATATTTACATAGGCTTCATGAAAAAATACCTGGTTGGTACCTTCTACTCTTTACCTGTGCAGCTTTTTTTGTTGCAGTTTCGTAAATACCAGGTGTTTTTATTGTTTTGGTATATTCTGTTTGCCACGGTAAACAGTTCGTTTATGAACACCTACGGTGCCAACTCACTTTTTTTGGCACCCGAGTATCTTGGCAGGGTAAATTTTTTAAGCGCCTTTATAGTGGGTGTATCAATAGCCATTTTTATAATGAGCTGGAACATTACCACCTTTATACTACACGGCAAGCATATAAAGTTTTTAGCCACCACCGCGCAGCCATTTTTAAAATACTGCATTAACAACGGCATTTTTCCGTTGCTGTTTCTGGGTTTTTATTTTACTAAGGCAGTTGAGTTTGACCGCGACCGCCAGCTAATGAATGCTACTGATATTTTGTTGTTGATCAGCGGCTTTTTGTGTGGGCTTGTTTCTTCGGTATCATTATCGTTTCTATATTTTTTTGGTGCCGATAGAACCATTTATCGTGGTATGGCTACGGTAATCCACAGTGCCAACATGACCCACGACGAGGCGCCGGAACTAACCCCCCAATACCGCCAAACAGGCCACCTGCGGGTAGATTGGTTTTTGAGTGCTACCCTAAAAATAAGAAAGCCCCGCGATGTACGCCACTACAGCCTGCTATTTTTAGATTCTATATTTAAACGCCACCATATAGCTGCAGTATTATCCATTTTTGTGGCGTTTGTGTTTTTACTTACTATTGGGTTTTTTATGGATAGCCGCATTTTTCAAATACCGGCAGCGGCAAGTATTACTATATTTTTTGCCGTACTAATTGCCGTAGCAGGCGCCTTTAGTGTGTTTTTGCGTAGTTGGAGTGTGTTTTTATTGGTGTTGCTATACATTGGCTTTAACTGGCTATATCAAAACAACAAGCTTGATTTTAGAAATAAAGCCTATGGAATTAACTACAACAATACCAACGAACGCCCCGTGTACGACAAGGCATCGCTGGTAGCGCTGGCAAGCGATAGTAATGTAGCCATTGATAAGGCTGCCTACATAAAAATCTTAAATAACTGGAAACGAAAACAGCACACACCCCTGCCAGTAATGTACCTGGTAAATGTTAGCGGTGGCGGTAACCGCAGCGCCACCTTTACCATTAATGTACTACAGCGGTTAGATAGCCTGCTAAATGGCAAACTGATGCGCCAAACCTTTTTAATAAACGGCTCATCGGGCGGGCTATTAGGGGCCGCGTATTTTAGAGAATTGTATCGCCGAAAAATGGCCGGCGAAAACATTGACCTGCAAAGCCCGGTGTATGCCAACGATATTTCCAAAGACCTGCTAAACCCCCTTTTTTCGTCGTTTGTGGCGCGGGATATTACCTCGCCGGCGCAGCGGTTTTATGTGGGGCCTTACAGTTATATAAAAGACCGCGGTTACAGTTTTGAACAACGCTTTAATCAAAATACAAGGGGCATATTAAATTACCGGCTGCGCGATTATGTAATGCCCGAGGCCCGGGCCGATATACCCATTATGTTTTATAATTCGGTTATTACCCGCGATGGCCGAAAGTTGGTGGTAAGCACCCACCCTGCGCGTTTTTTAATGAAAATAAAATACGACACTACCATTAAGGTTGATAGCGACCCCGACATTGTGGACTACGTTTCGTTTTTTGAAAAACAAAACCCTTACAACCTGCGCGTACTATCGGCCCTGCGTATGAATGCCACCTTTCCCTATATTTTGCCCAATGTTTGGCTGCCCAGCAACCCGGTTATTGACGTTATGGACAGCGGTCTTCGCGATAATTTTGGCATTGAAAACACCCTTAGGTTTATGCAGGTGTTTCGCGGGTGGCTACAGCAAAACACCAGTAAGGTGGTCATAATTCAAATAAGAGACAGGCCGGTATCTACCTGGGAAACCAACGTAAAAAAGCCTACCGTATTAACCTGGCTTACGCAGCCGCTTACTTTACTGCAAAATAACTGGTTCAGAATACAGGACTATTACCAGGCCGACCAGCTTAGCTATGCCAGCGAAGCAAACCCCGGCAACCTGTACCGGGTAACTTTTCAATACCAGGCTTCAAAAAAAGATGCCAGTGCATCGCTTAGCTTTCACCTTACCGAAAGCGAAAAGGTTGACATAGCCGCCGCCCTTAACAACAATGTTAACCAACAAAGCTTCCAAAGGCTGGTTCAACTAAATAAATGAGTAAATGCCATCTAAAATTTTTAAACTAACTGAATTAAGACAATCACTATGCTAATATATTTAGTGTTAATAACTTAATTATTATACCTTTATCCATTATCTACTTTTGAAAAAAAATACTACATGAGTAATACTGATAAGTTGAAAGCCCTAAAGCTTACAATGGATAAAATTGACAAAGATTTTGGTAAGGGAAGCGTAATGATGATGAACGAAAAAGGCGTTGCAGAACTTGAAGTAATATCTACAGGTTCCATTGGGTTAGATACGGCCCTTGGTATAGGCGGCCTGCCCAAAGGACGTATTATAGAAATTTATGGACCTGAAAGTAGCGGTAAAACCACGGTAGCCATACACGTAATTGCCGAAGCCCAAAAAAAAGGCGGCATGTGTGCGTTTATTGATGCAGAACATGCTTTTGATAGTAGCTATGCCCAAAGGCTTGGAGTTGATGTGGATAACCTACTGATATCGCAACCCGATTATGGTGAGCAGGCGCTGGAAATAGCCGACCGTTTAATACTGTCAGGTGCATTGGACGTAGTGGTAATTGACTCTGTTGCGGCACTTGTGCCAAAAGCCGAGCTGGAAGGTGAAATGGGCGATAGCAAAATGGGATTGCAGGCAAGGCTAATGAGCCAGGCGTTGCGTAAGCTGACAGCCACCATTAATAAAACCAACACTGTGTGCATTTTTATAAACCAGCTTCGCGAAAAAATAGGCGTAATGTTTGGTAACCCCGAAACTACCACCGGCGGTAATGCACTAAAGTTTTATGCATCGGTTAGGTTAGACATTCGCAGGATGGCGCAAATAAAAGATGGCGACTCTGCTATAGGAAACCGCGTAAAAGTAAAGGTGGTTAAAAACAAAGTGGCGCCACCATTTCGTGCAGCCGAGTTTGACATTATATTTGGCGGTGGCATAAGTAAAATAGGTGAGATAATTGATATGGGTGTTGAGCTGGCAATTATACAAAAAAGCGGAAGTTGGTTTAGTTACGATACCAACAAACTTGGTCAGGGCCGAGACACGGTAAAACAGTTGTTACAGGACAACCCCGAACTAGCCAACGAGCTGGAAGTTAAAATAAGAGCCAAAATATTAGAGGCAGCAACTGCCTAAATGCTTTTTAATCTAATTCATAAACAAGCCGCCAAAAAGTATATTGGCGGCTTGTTTATTTACAGAATATTTGTTTTACGTTAAGTGTTTTTATATGCTCCTTTTGAAATTTGGTTATTGTTACTTTAATAGACTTTATAGCCGTAAGGCCGAAATATTATAGCCGCGGGTAAAGCCCGCGCACAAGTGTGGCATTCATTTCAGAAGTCCTGACAGGGCTAAGTATTACCTCGCCGTTGTGGGTTGCTAACCATCAACCCGACGGCCCACAAAGTTATTTGGATTGCGTTATTTGATTTGTATATTTTGTTGGTCAGGCGACCAACAATGGCAAAGGTTCTCTGATTATTTTCATTTATCAGGTGCTTTGTTCTTATAATCACTCAGGCCTGAAAGGCCGAAATATTATAGCCGCGGGTACAGCCCGCGCACAAGTGTAGCATTCATTTCAGAAGTCCTGACAGGGCTAAATATTACCTCGCCGTTGAGGGTTGCTAACCATCAACCCGACAAAAGTTATTTGGATTGCGTTATTTGGTTTGTATATTTTGTTGGTCAGGCGCCCACCAATGGCAAAGAATCAAATTCATCGTTCGTCCGAAACTATGTGCAGAGCGATAGGCCCCATAAATATGGTAACGATGGATCTTAGTCTGGCCGAAATAACGGCATTTATTGTCGAATGCAGTAGGCGTAGTACTTTCTTCTTTGTCGTTAGATTAAAAAATTACAGTGTTGCATATTTAGGTTCCGCGCAAATTCAATTTACTACAGAAACTTTTTTGCCGCGATATATTTTCATACCATATTATTGTTACCATACAATTGCGTAATATAGCTGTTCTTATTCGCCAGCTACAACAATAAATAAACAAAGTAACATCCTTAAGTGTCTAAAAAACTTACATCTACCTGAAGACTTAAGAGTATTAGGAAAAAAATTTGAAGCAATAATTAAATTTAAATTGAAATGATTTTTAGCAAAAAATTAATTTTTACATTTATAGTAATCCTATTTTTAAATAAATGCATAGCACAGGAAATAGATACTTTAATAAATATTGGAAATTACCAATTACATTTTAATATAACCAAAGGTATTGGTGTTCCAATTTTTTTTGAAGCTGGAGCCGGCAATGATGGAAGTATTTGGGATACTATTATCAAGCCCTTGTACGACTCCTTAGGCACAACCCTTATACGATATGATAGACAAGGATTTGGAAAGAGTGGAATTGATACAAATAATCTATCTATAATAGATGAAATAAAAGGATTTGAAGCGGCTATGAGTAAAATGGGTTTTGGCAAAAAGCTTTTCTTTGTTGCGCATTCGTTGGGCGGGAATTATGCAATGGTATTTAATAATAGAAACAAGGGGAAAGTTATTGGAGGCGTGCTAATTGACAATCCATCACCATGTTTTATGACAGACAAAAAAGCAGCAGAAGTTAAAGCGCTTTACTGGGACAGTAGGGAAGAAATAAAGAAAGAAAGCCTGGGCTTTTATTATATAGTTAAAAATTATATGGCTACGAGCAAAGCGATGAGAGATGCAGCTCGTTTTATGACTTTGCCCTTAACTATTATATGCTCCGACTCCACACCGTTTGAAAACAAGGAGAGAATTATTTGGAAGAATTGCTTAAAAAACTTTGCAAACGAAGCGCCAAATCGAAGATTTTTAATGGCTGACAATTGTGGACATTATGTATTTTTCGATAATCCGACATTTGTAATTAATGCAATAATCCGGCAATATAGAAGTTTGATAAAAAAAGGTGCCTGATTTTTTACCCGACAAAAACTTTGCTTTATGAGGGAGAGACATTGCGGTAATTGGCCTCAGTTCACTATCAGCCGCAGTGTCGGTCCCGGTTAATTGGGAAATAAAGCCAAACAAAGATTGTTTTCTTAAGATTTATAAACAAAACCAAGCTTAGTACATGGCACAGCTATATTGCAATTTCCACCGTACAGCGATACGTGAACCAGGGGCGATAATAACCCTTTAGCTACAACCCAGCCGGATCCCCAAATTTTCCCTGATTGTAATCTTCGTATGCCTGCATAATTTCGTGCTGGGTGTTCATTACAAACGGGCCCATGGCAACAAAGGGTTCGTGGTAGGGCGTGGCATAGCCAAATAAAACAAGCGCTTCGGTTACCCCTTTCATTTCAATGGTTTTGCCTTCGGGGTTAAACTCTACCAGATGGTGCAAACCGGTTTGCTCGCCGTTAATAAGCACTTCGCCTTTTACTACGTATAAAAAAATGTTCAGACCGGGCTCAACCAAAAATACATGCTTTCCATTTTCTTTAAATGAAATAGAGGCCAAATGCACATCGGTAAGCGGCTGGAAGGCGCCATTAACACCATCCCAATTGCCGGCAATTACCTGCGCTGTAACCTTTCCATCGTCCCAAACTTTGGTGGGGATGTCACTTTTTTGAAGGCCCACATATTTGGGTTCGGTCATTTTATGTTTGGCTGGCAGGTTAAGCCATAGCTGCAAAATTTCGAGCGGGCCGCCCGCCTCTTTAAATTCATCCGACGATACTTCGGCATGTATCAGCCCGCTGCCTGCGGTCATCCATTGTACACCTCCAGCCTTAATATTACTGGTAAAACCGGTACTGTCTTTATGCACCAGGTCGCCTGCAATAATAAATGTAATGGTTTCAAAACCGCGGTGCGGGTGGGGGCCAAAAGGCAAGCCACGGTTACCAGGTTTAAACACCTGGTGTCCGTGGTGGTTTAAAAATATAAATGGGTCAAGCTGGTTCATGGTTACGGCCGCGGTAGGCATAGCCCTAAAAGTGATAAGGTCGGCTATGGGATCGCTAACCGCTTTGTGGTTGTGCTTAATCAGTTTCATACAATCGTTTTTGGATTAATTAATTGCCTGGGCATTGACCATTAGATGTAATGCATTAAATATACCTTTTTTGAATTCATTACCCCATCATTTCATCGGCCGAAGGGCCGTACATGCCCGGCACCGGCAGGTTTAATAAACGCAGGTAAACGGTAAGTTGCCCGCGGTGGTGCACAATGTGGTTTAATACCATACCCCGTATAACACCAGCGCGTGCCATTTTAAAAATAACTTCGTTGCCATTGCGCAAGGTCCAGCCCTTGTTTAAAAATTCGTTGGTAACACCCTGTAATGCATGAACGCCCTTGTTCATATTATCGTCAAAAACGCTTATTAACCCTCCGGGTTCTTCCATAGGTACAGGTGTATAATCTAGCATGGCAAGGTCCAGCTCGGGCTTGGTCAAAATGTGGGTAAGCCAGCTGGGCAGTTCGGCAATGTGGGCAGCAAGCCTGCCAAGCGTCATCGACTTTTCGTGGGGTAACCAGCCCAGTTTATCTTCTGGTATAAGTCGCAAAATACGTTGCGTGCCCATAGCCTCGTGGGTAAGTTCCTCTAATATAATTTGCGCTTCGGTCATAGGTACAATTTGGGTAAATATAGATATTAGTAGTTTGGCTAAAAAATAGCCGTTTTCCATAACAAAGGCTTAACCTTATCTTTATTAACATGCATCCCGAACAAATCATAAAACATCCTGAAAAATTTATTAAACAGCTAATACAACCGCTGTTTAATACTGGCAGGACCAGGCAAATTTTTAATGTTAACCCAACTTTGCCCAATACCCGCAAGGAGGTGGAAGAAATTAAGATTAGCATATTTAGCTATTATGGCGATGAACTTGTTGAAGAACAGTGCAACCACGTAAAAGATATACAAATGCACTACAACCAAAACGGGGTGAGCTGGATAAACGTTGATGGAATAAAAAAAGAGGAGATAGAAGCCATTTGCCAACAGTTTAAAGTGCACCCGCTGATAGTAGAAGATATTTTAAGCTTTGGCCAACGGCCCAAAATGGACGAAATTGATAACGTGCTGTTTGGATTGCTGAACATGCTATATTTTAACGAAAAACATGCTTCGGTAGAAGTAGAACAGATAAGCATAGTGCTGGGCAAACATTTTGTCATTACATTTCAGGAAGATCCCGACCGCGATGTTTTTAATATGCTGCGCGAAAAATTAAAAATCAAAAGCAGCAAACTGCGTTTACGTGGTGCCGATTACCTGTGTTACTCATTGCTGGATATGATAGTGGACCATTACTTTGTGGTAATGGAAAAACTGGTTGACCGTATTGAAGCTATTGAGGAGGAAATTATTAGGCAGGCAAATGTAAGATCGCTGGCGAGGATCAATAATTTTAGAAAAGAATTGATTGTATTGAGGCGCAATGTGGTCCCGGTACGCGATCTTATAAACGGGTTTAGGAATACTGAAAGCGACCTGATAGATGGGGCGGTAGAGAAGTATTTTAAAGATATTTATGACCATATTTTACAAGCCAACGATTTTGTAGATAACTACCGCGATATGCTTAATAACCTGCAGGAGTTGTACATAAGCAAGGTTAATTTAAAAATGAATGAAGTAATGAAGGTGATTGCAGTGGTTACCTGCATACTTGCACCTGCCACTGTAATAGGGGGTATTTTTGGGATGAATTTTGATGTGATCCCCTTTCAACATTCGTATTGGGCTTTTTACAGCACAGTTGTTTTTATGTTAATAGTGGTACCTGTGTTTATGATTTGGATATTTAAAAGACGTGGTTGGTTTTAAAAAAAGCCGATTTGAATTTAAGCGGGGCAGGCGTGAGAGAAATAACCGCTGGTTAACTTTCAGGAAACAGATAAGTCTATGCAGCCCACCAGTTTTATAAGTATTGATTGGGGAACAACCAGCCTGCGGGCAAGGTTGGTTGAATGCAATACCCTGCGCATAATTAGCCAGGTAAACAATGGCAAAGGAATAAAAGAATTACACCGCAACTGGCAATTGCAGGGTGGCGATAAAGAGGCATACCTGCTGAACTATCTAACCAAAGTAATAATTGAATTGGGCAATGGGTTAAATGCAAATACGATCGTGGTTATTTCGGGTATGGCTTCCGCTACCATTGGTTTGCGTACACTGGCTTATGCTGCGCTACCCTTTGCTTTAAATGGCAACGATGTGGTTACCGCAATGTGGCAGCCGCCTAATTTTCCTTACAAAATACTGCTGATATCGGGCGTTTGCTCGGCCAACGAGGTGCTTAGGGGCGAGGAGGTACAGGTGTTAGGAATGCAGCGCCCCGGTTTTGAGGGCAAAGCCATTTTATATATTTTACCCGGCACGCACAGCAAACACGTGTATTGCAAAAACGGGCTGATGCACCATTTTACCACTTTTATGACGGGAGAGCTTTTTGACACCATTATAAAACACACCATCCTTAGCCTATCAATTACTAAAACCCTTATAAATAAGGAAGGGTGGAGCGCTTTTGATGCGGGGGTGAAGGTTGCCCAATCAAACCCATCATTACTAAGTACTTTATTTCAAATAAGAATAAATACATTATTTGACAAGCTGTCACCCGGCGAAAATTATTATTACCTAAGTGGATTACTTATTGGCAGCGAACTGGTAACCATAAATGCCGCCGGAATTGATGAACTTGAATTGTGTGCCAATGAGGAAATATGCGCATTTTATAACAGGGCGCTTGTATTGCTTGGCTTTCAATTACTAATATCAACAGAGGGTTGTTTGCCGCCTGAAGTTTTTGTGGTACGCGGCCAGTGGCAGGTTATAAAACACGTATTAAATAACAACAAACAACATGAGCCAACCATTTAACGATAGCTTGTTTACTGCAGTACCTGTAATTGGTATTGCACGTAATTTATCGCTACAGGTGTTGCAAACCATTTTGCCACTGTACCAAAAGGCTGGTTTTGATAATATTGAGGTAACTATGAATACGGAACATGCACCGGCCATTATTAGCCGGTTGGTGCAGCAATACCCAGGCATAAATATTGGCGCAGGAACGGTTTGCGATATGAACGATTTGCACACGGCGCTTGATGCGGGTGCCTCGTTTATAGTAACGCCCATTTTAAATGCCGATGTAATAAGGCACTGTGTTGACAACTATATACCTGTTTACCCCGGTGCTTATACCCCCCTTGAAATTTATACTGCCCACACCATGGGCGCTACGGCGGTAAAAGTGTTTCCCATTTCCATACTTGGACCACAATACATTAAAGAGGTGCTTGGGCCGCTTAATAAAGTAAAACTGTTGCCCACAGGCGGCGTATCGGCCAGCAACGTACAGGCATACTTTAAAGCGGGTGCCACGGGTGTTGGCATGGGCGGGTCGTTGTTTAATAAAAATATGATTGCCAACAACGATTACGACTCATTGTATCAACACTTTTTAATTGTTGCCAGCCTGGTAAAAAAGGCAATGATGGTAGAAAAATAAGCCCTTCAAAATACGTACGATGGTTTACTGCCATTTGACCCATAGGCGTGGCAGCTACACTTTTCTTTAGTGTATTTTCGCCCTAAAAAATTATGGCGTGGATCATTTTAATAATTGCCGGTTTGTTTGAGGTTGGTTTTACCACCTGCTTAAAACTCTCAAAAAATTTTACCAATATACCGTGGTCAATTGGATTTTTTATTTGTATCAGCATGAGTTTTTTACTGCTTAACAAAGCCATACAAACTATACCCATCGGTACGGCTTATGCTGTTTGGACGGGTATTGGTGCCGTGGGTACGGTAATAATTGGTATTGTGTTTTATAGGGAGCCAACCGACTTTTTAAGGGTATTTTTTATTACGCTGCTTATTGGGTCTATTGTTGGCTTAAAGGTTGTTACAAAATAACAAAGGTTAATGACTATCCGCAATCAGGTGCTAATATTTTGGAACCGGGCTTAATAGCTGTTTTCATAACTCGTTGCAGCCTGCCTCTATGGTCATAGTGGTCGCACCCTTATACGGTTGGTAATTTTATTCAACCTTTTTATTTTGATTTTATGTACAGTATTGAGTACACCAAATAGCGGATAATCATATAAAAGTTATTAGGTAGGAACAAATTACCGCAGTAAAGTAACGGTACCGTTTAATTTTTTGGACGCCCCTTTTGTTATTTGTGGCCAAAAAAATATAATAGCAGGTACTTACCGGTGCTGCACTGCCGTTTAGGCGGCCCTCCCAACCGTTGGTTGCATTGGGAGCTTGCCAAACCTGTTGGCGGTTTGGGTTAACTTACAACCACTCGCCAGGACTTTTTGGAAGCGATTACCCCCAAATAACCTACTGCCCTATCGTTTACCCACCGTTTTAGCCGTATTGGCTGCCTACATTTCGAGTAGAAATTTCGTCCGAAAGTTTAAAGTTTTTTTGTGTTAACGGCAGCAGTAAGGTGAACGATGACCCCTCGCCCTCTTTACTTTTAGCCCATATAACGCCATGGTGGCTTTCTACTATTTTTTTGCATATAGCCAGGCCAATGCCTGTTCCCTCGCGCCTGTTTTTAGTTTGAAGCCGTTGAAACACCTCGAAAATTTTATGCTCATACTCCTTATTAAAACCAATGCCATTATCCGAAACGGTTACCCGGCAAAATTTTTCGGTCTCCAACAATGCAGCGCCGCCCGAGAGCGGAAACCGGTATTTTATTTTTTCAAAATAACCGCCGGGCAACTGGTTACCACTTATAATACTGCTGGTTACATTAATAATGGGAGCTTTACCGGCATTTCTAAACTTTATGCTGTTGCTAATTAAATTTAAAAACAACTGTTGCATTTTTACGCCGTTTGCCTCAATAACGGGCAACACATCAAGGTTAATGGTTGCGCCCGATGATTCAATAATCACTTCCATATCGGCCAGTGCTTGTTGAACTGCCATGTTTAAGTCAACCTTTTCAAACTGTATATCTTCCGACGATAGTCGCGAAAGGTTTAAAATATCATGTATAAGGTTTTGCATCCTTACGCTGGAAGTGGTTATTTTATCAATGTAACCGGCACCTCTTCCTTCTAGCTGGTCCTTATATTCGGCGTTTAGTAGTGAAGTATAGGTGATCAGTTTTCGTAATGGTTCCTGCAAGTCGTGCGAGGCAACGTAGGCAAATTTCTCAAGTTCTTCGTTTACATTTTCTAACTCCTTGGTTTTGATGATCAGCTCTTTTTCTGACTTTTTTTGTTCCGTTACATCCTGGCCCGTACCCAGCATTTTTATTACCTGCCCGCTACCGTCAAGCAACAATTCGCCTTTGGCGTGTATAGTTTTAATTTCGCCATTGCTGCCAATAAGCCGGTGATAATATTCGGGAAACACTTTTGTTTTAAAACAGTCGTTTATCAGGCTGTCTACACTTGCACGGTCGTCAGGGTAAATATGTTCCATAAACGTTTCGTAGGTCATTTTTTGGCCTTCTTCTATACCAAATACCTTGTACATACCGTGCGACCACTCCAACAGGTTGGTGGATACCGTCCACTCCCAATAGCCCAGTTTGGCTATATCCTGGGCTTCGTTCAACTGTTTATTTTTTATGATCAATTCTTCTTCTGCAAGCCGTCGTTGTTCTACTTCCCGCTCCAGCTCCATGGGCGATTTATATGCAAAAGCTGTGGGCAAAATTTTGTATAAATACAATACGGTTAGCCAGCTGGCAATGGCAGTAATAAACAGCATCAAAGCATTTAGCCGGTACAAGGGGTACCAAAACATAATAGCATCTAAAAAATGGGTAAGCCCGCAAGCCAATATAAATGCGGCAAACAAAAAATAGGCGTTATGAAACCGGATGTTTTTTTGCCGCGAGGTGTACCGGATAATGATTACCGGAATGGCAAAATAAGCCGACCATACCAACAGGTTGCTAATTATATAAAACCAACCATGAAAATCGGTCCATTTGCCGCAATTCCACCGCGCCGGAAAGTCAGACGTGTCTAACAGCTTTCTAAAAAAATCGACTACTTGAGTCATAAGCTTAATAATTAAAATTCAAAGTTTTACGCAATGAATATTATTTTTAGCGTTTGCAAGCAATAACCTGGCTGCCCTGCTCAACACTTCATTAAACAATCTTTTTCATTTAAAGTAAACGAGACAAAAATGTATACGCCAAAAATATTGACCCCTTGCAAAAGCAACTATGCACTTCAGTGTATAACAGGCCTTTTGGCAATTGTGTTTTTGTACATAGGTTGTACAGAAAAAAACCAAGCCAACCAACCAATAACCTATTTTGGAATGGTTGATTCGGGCATACAAACCGGCGGTGTAAAAATGGTAGCAATTTTAACACCCAGGGGAAAATTTAATGTATGGACTAAAAAGTTTGGTAATAACCCCACCACCAAAGTGCTGTTACTAAACGGTGGCCCCGGCGCCACCCACGAATATTTTGAATGTTTTGAAAACTTTTTACCTAAAGAAAATATTGAATTTATATATTACGACCAGTTGGGCTGCGGCATTAGCGACAACCCTAACGATACCAGCCTATGGAACCTTGCGCGGTATGTAGAAGAAGTAGAAACGGTTCGCAAAGCGCTTGACCTTGATAAGAATAATTTTTATTTATTAGGACACTCTTGGGGCGGAATACTGGCCATGGAATACGCGGTTAAATATCAGCAAAATTTAAAAGGGTTGATAATAAGCAATATGATGGCCAGTTGCCCGGCATATGGTAAATATGCTGACGAAGTATTGGCTAAGCAAATGGACCCGGCGGTGGTGAAGGAAGTGAACGAAATTGAGGCAAAGGGCGAATATAGCAACCCCCGCTACATGGAATTGTTGATGCCAAACTTTTACGCAAAGCATATTTGCCGCATACCACTTAATCAATGGCCTGAGCCCATGACCCGGTCGTTAAATAAAACAAACCAAAGCCTGTATGTAACCATGCAAGGCCCCAGCGAGTTTGGTATAGCCGGCAACCTGGAAAAATGGGACCGGTCTGCCGACTTAAAAAACATAACGGTGCCCAGCCTGGTTATAGCTGGCACCTATGATACCATGGACCCCAAGTACATGGAGTGGATGAGTAAACAATTTCCAAACGGTAATTTTGTTTTATGTACCAACGGCAGCCATATGAGTATGTACGACGACCAGCAAACTTATTTTACCGGTTTACTTTCGTTTTTAAAGGCGGTAGAAAGTGGTAAAAAGAAAGTATAGCCCTTTGCAGCAAAATTAAATAGGACAAGGAGTGTAGATGAACAGCGCCAAATGATTAATCAGCCTGAGCGAAACAACTTTTGCTTAAACCAGCGTTATTGGTAAAAACACCAGTTACCCACTACAAGTATATTGAATGGGCTACGGCACTTTGCGCCTTAACGGCCAAGGTATTTATGGCGAGGCCGCCAACCGGCCCGAGGCATTGGAAGTACTGAAAACAGCGGCAAAAAACGGAGTGAATTTTATTGATACGGCCGACTGTAATGGTTTTTATGTAACCGATAGGCTGATAGTGAAGGCATTGTACCCTGCGCAAAACATTTGGTTATTTGTACCAAAGTAGGTGCCATGCGTGCGCCCAATAAAAGCTGGCCGCCCTTTAACAAACCCGATGAGCTGCGCCAAAGCATTGGCAACAACCTGCGCCAGTTAAAACAGCAACAAATACAACTGGTACATTTTAGGGTTATGACACATTACAGCATCGCTCCGTTTAAAGAGTTAATAGAAGCCAGGTTTGAGTTATAATAAGAAGGTAAAATATTGCACCCTGGCCTTAACAATGTAAGCAACGACGAGCTATTGTGGGCTAAGGAGAAAGGAAAGATCGCTACCGTGTAAAACATATACACCTTTACCCAACGTACCACCGGTAACATTGGATATGGCCAAACCCGTGGCGGCGAAGAATTGCTGAAAGCCTGCGAAGAAAAGGGAATTCCGCTGATGCCATTTTTCTCGCTTACCACCTCACAGCCTAACAAAACGCAAGCCATTGATGCCGTAGCCAATAATCAGTGCGCCGGCAGGGCGCAAACAAAGCTGGCGTGGCTGTTGCACAAGATGCCATGGTTGTTGCCTATACGAAGTACCTAATTGGTAAAGCACTTGTTGGAAAATTTGGCTGCTATGGACATAATTTTGGATGAACAAGACCTTACGATGCTAAAGTAGAGCAAGAAATTTTGCCCATATAAAAATCATTGTAACAATACCTGGCTATTTACTAATTGCGAGTGGTTTGGGATAAGCAATTTAAAAATGGCAGTTGAGTAAATTGCACCTTTTTTTACCAATAATATTAAAAAATCAAAAAAATAAACTTATGGGTACTGGGGCAACCAGCGGCAGGCTAAAGGAGCTTAATGCAATGAGAGGAATATTAGCCGCGGGAGTGATATTATTTCATTATGGCGGCGAAATGAGTACTTCCGTTTATGTAAGATCGGCTGTAACAGTTATTGACCTTTTTTTATCATCAGTGGTTTGGTTATTACACTAACGTTAAGCGCTGCAAAAAACTGGAGAGCATTTGCCATTAGCCGGTTTAGCAGAATATTTCCTACTTACTGGTTTTGTGTTACAGTTACGGCCGTGCTTATTGCGCTTTTTATCGGGCGTTTCCCCAACCGAACTCAAAATTCATTAGTGTGGGATTACCTGGCAAATCTTACCAGGTTTCAACTGTATTTTATTCGCCGCGATATTCATTCTCCCTAATGGACAATGCCTGTGGAAATGTTATTTTACCTGTGTATGCTATTAATTTTTGTAACCAAAAAACTAAAGTATATTGAAAAAATTGGGGCGTTGTTACTAACACCATTACTACTGTCTGGCCTCGACTGGTTAAAAACCGTGCATCAACATACCTACCAACTTATTCGGGTATATTATGCCCTTATAAGCCATTGGCCCTTATTTTTTGCAGGCATCGTTTTTTATTAAATATTGTATGCAGGTGAAACAGTCACGAGGTACCTGTTGTTAACAGGTTGTTTTATTTGCCAGTAATTTTTTTTTGACGATGGGGACTGGAGCTATCAATTTATAAGCTTTACACCTTACCTGGTTATGTTGCTTATTTATTTTGTTACCTTTTTTTATTTATAAAAGGACGTCTCCAATTTATTTCCATACCGATACTATTATTTTTAGGCGACATATCTTTTCCCTTGTACCTGTTTCACCAGGTGGTAGGAGTTAGGATATTAATACCTTGTTTTGAAAGCATGTTTAATATGGGGCATCTTTTTGCCATAGCCTTATCTTTTATTTGCATAATTATTTTTGCCACCCTTATTTCCTATACAATTGAAAAGCCGTCGCTCCGTTTTTTAAAAAAACGTTATTAAAAAAAAGTGTAGTTAAGTGGATGCATATTTTTTATTAGCTGAAGTTTTATTTGCTACCATATAAAATGAAACAGCAAACCAGGCCAACCCTTTGCTAAATCTTTAAATTTAATAGTACAAACTAACCGGCAAACGGGTAATGTATAAGCGGTACGCAATATGGCTTTGCATTTTTGCCCCCGCAGTTGGTTTTCTTTACCATGGCTTTTTAGCCCGGCTACATTTACCGCAAACGAACGCCTGCAAAGGCGGAAAAACCCCGCGCTGTATGCCGTGGGTCCCAAGGCCTACATAAAGGGTTTGAAGGAGACCTCACAAAACGAATGAAATACATTAATACTGTTGCATTACGTTAAAAAGCTAATCTTTTTTAGTTATTGAGCCATTGCAGTAAAAGCAGTTTTGTTAGCCAGGGTCATAATTCGCTTCATAGCTACTTCCAGCAAAACTTTCAGCTAAACCCGCCCTGATTAATAATCATTAGCCCAAAAAAACGTAATCAATTTACAAAATTTAAAAGTTGCGACCTGTTTGCACAATCCTATAATTTTAAATTATTAATCTCGCTTTTCTCATACATTCCTCTTAAAGAAAGTTAATTTCAAAGTTATAAATCTGACTGTATGTTATCCATTCATTTTACCTGCCAACTTGTATTTGCAGCAATGCAATTATTTTTTACAGAGCCAACCTTTGTATCGCAAACTATTGATGAAAATATTTCCATAGGGTATGGCCTTGCCTTAGGCGATGTTGATGGTGATGGTAAACCGGACATACTGCTGGCCGATAAAAAACAATTTGTTTGGTATAGAAATGGCGATTGGAAACGGTTTGTTATGGTTGACAATTTAACGGCGAACGACAATGTTTGTATAGCTGCACGCGACCTTAATGGTGATGGCAAAGTAGAAGTGGCAGTTGGTGCACAATGGAACCCGGGAGAAACCTTTGATGTAGCCAAATCCGGGTCGGTGCATTATCTTATCCGGCCAAAAGACGCCACACAGCTTTGGGATGCGGTTCAATTACATCACGAACCCACCATACACCGCATGCAATGGGTAAAATCAGGTAACGGCAACTTCTTTCTTGTAGTGGCCCCACTGCACGGCAAAGGCAACAAGAATGGAGACGGTGAAGGAGTAAAAGTGATGGCATATAAGTTTCCTGAAAACCCCCGCAGTGCATGGACCGTTGTAACGGTTGACAGCTCCATGCACCTCACCCATAACCTTGCCATAATGGAAGATAAAACCGGTAAAGGCACCAAAGTTTTTATTGCAGGTAAAGAAGGTGTAAAGCTTCATAACGACTTTAGCGGCGAAGCTGGAAATGTAAATCAAATGCCTGGCATGGATCGGGCTACCGGTGAAATAAGAATAGGGCAATTTGGCAAACAACCATTTATTGCCACCATTGAACCTATGCATGGAAATGCGGTGGCTGTTTATATAAGCGGTCAAAATATGGTGCGCAAAGTACTGGATGAACAGCTTAGGGAAGGTCATGCCTTGGCTACCGCCGATTTGCTAAACATTGGCAGAGACCAGGTGATTGCGGGCTGGCGGATGCCCAATGAGGAAAATAAAACAGGAATAAAATTGTATGTGCCGCGGAGCAATAAGGGTGATGAATGGGATGCTTATTGGATAGACGACAATGGTATTGCTACCGAAGACCTGCAGATACTTGATTTAAATGCAGATGGCAAACCAGACATTGTTGCCGCTGGCCGTGCTACTAAAAACTTAAAAATTTATTGGAACAAAAACTGAATAAAATTAACGACTGCCTAATGCCATAACAACCGGGTTCATTTAAATTACCGCGGTTGTTTGCCCGTTGGGGTAATGTAATTAAGTAAGTGATTTATGCATTTTCGTTATTTCGGATTTGTTTCGGAATCTTTTTATGATGGTATTGTGCATGGCAGGGGGTGTTGATGTACGGACTGGCCGACTGCATAAAGAATAATTCATTAAATAATTTACTTACCGCCAAAATTTTCCGCTGGTAAAAACATCCTCAAAAAAATAAGATATAGGTTGGCAATGAGGCCTAAACGTTTTTTGCTGCCGCAGTTGCATGTCCTGCGTCATTAGTACTTTGCTAATTTATGTTTGCAGGTCAGGAACACCTGCAAAGGCGAAAATTTATGTTTGCAGGTCAATAACACCTGCAAAGGCGATAAAACTGCAAACGGGTATTGCGTGGAAACACGCAACACGACAGCAGAGATACGTAATATGGCAGTAGAATTATGGTACAAGCTGAAGCAACTTCGATTAAACACCGTTGCGACGCTCCTTTCAACGGCAAACCTTCTATTTATTTTTTTACACCCACGCTACAATTAATGGTGACAACACCATTTAATTGCGCGGCTGTAAAAAAAACCGGTAAGGGCAAAAATAATAGTAACGGGTGTTGCGTGGAGACACCCTCCACGGCAGTAGAAAAACAAGGCTATACAAGAATTACAAACAATGGCTACTATTAAAAATTCCGCTGCAGTTGGTGGTTCTTTTAAAAAGCTCACTGCCCATTCATGTTTTCGTGTCAAGAGTTGGTAAGGCGAATGTTATTTGTTTTTATGTTGAACAAGCATGCATCGTTAAGGCTTATAAACAATAAATGAAAAATCGGCATCAGCGGGTGATATGGTGGAATTCCATATGATGACACGAATACCGGTAGTGCTAAAAAATGTATTTCTATCAGTACTTGAAAACCTGGCACTAATACCGTGCGTGGTTATATTGACAACATGCGTATCAATGGTATAGCTTTCCCCTACTATTTCTATTGTATAGGCCCCTGTGCTAGTACGTGCAACGGTAAAGTTGCCACTGCCTGTCTTAATGGCCCCGGTACTTCCGGTAACATTTCCATAGGCAATGGGCAATAGGTTGGTGCTACCTGTTTTCGATGGCCGGTTTACTTCGCCCTCAACGTGGGTGGTGCCATCTTGCGAAACAGAAAATAAGGTGGTGGCCACACTGCTATTAGCATCGTAAGCCGACACATTGAATGCTTTTCCTGCTATATTGGGAATGCCAAGTGTAAGCCTGCTTGGTTCCATAAACAATCCCCACCGCCCAAGCCCGGTATAGTTACCACTTGTGAACGCGTCAAACCCACGTGTAATAAATGGCCGGTCAGCGGCATTCAAAATTATTCCCTTCAAGCTGCTGTTTAAATTGATGTTGCCGCTCAAATCCAGCCGCTCTACCGGGTTGGATATACCCAGGCCAACCCTTCCCGATGTAGTAAAATAACCAATTGGAGTAAACCCAGGCGCAATAATAACCGGCAAGCCCGAACCAGTGGGACTACCCAACTCAATACCCGTAGTATGAGTGCACAAATACCCACGATAACCAAGGGCATTATTGTAAAAGCTGATGTTGGGATTATTGCCTTCTATTCGTAATACTTCTGTTGCTGCAGCCGATTTTATATGAAGCGGTGCATTTGGCGTTTCGGTTCCAATACCCACAGATTGTGCATTAATACATGTAACGGCAAATAGTGCAATTACGACGGTTAGAATTTTCATAAACGAAGAATTAGAGGTGATAAAATGAGTAGGGAAAATAGCGTTAATTTACCGGAGAAACAAGCAGATCAATTTTGCTGTCCTGCCAGGGTGCCTACTCCCTGCATTTCGTTTCCATTGCCGCAGTGTACTTTCTCGCACCACAATGCTATTTTGCCGTTGCAGTTATTGTTACCAGCGACTATAACGCGGTTGATACAGTTTTTTTATTTCATTCACGTAAAATTTAATCAGTTCAAATAGACTATATACCCCGAAAAAGCTTTTAGGGTTGGATTGCGACAGGTATAAACCGATGTTACATTTCCCTTTTTCAATCATTTTTTCATAATTATTTGACCCACCACTTTTTGCAAGTTGTATGATCTGCTACAACCATAAATTATTTTTACTATTTTGTTAATACCAGGTCATTACGAATGAAATAAATAATCACTATAGGGAATGCAAATCTTTACGTCGATCTGCCGGGTGCTCCCAGGTAGCCTTTGTGCGGCGGGTAAGGTAAGCCGGCATAGAAAAGTAATCATGTCATCTTGCCAGGTTTAAATTTATAGCCTTTGTGCGATAGCCAGGGAAACCCGGCATAGAAACGTAAACATGTCGTCCTGCTGGGTTCTCCTGCATAGCCTTTTTGCGATAGCCAAGGGAACCCGGCACAGAAACGTAATTATGTCGTCCTGCACAAATAAAATAGATGGATTTTGTGCCAGTTCACTATACAGCGTTAAGTTGACAAGTTGCATGCGTGTTTTGCCGGTGTGCCTGCCACCCACAAGGCTATAAGTAGGAGACCCCAACAGGACAAGAACTTTAAACCACCTTCGCAGCCATCCTACGACTTGACAAGCAAAAATTAGGTTTCTAATTTTGGAAACATTCGTTATCTTTGCAAAAACAAGTTTACTTGCAACACTTTCAGACAAGGTTTTAAGAAGAAGCAGATAAATTCATTGCAAGCCTGGACAAAAAGGCAGTAAAGAAAGTATTTTATAACATTGACCTTGCCGAACAAAGTAATGACCCAAAACTTTTTAAGAAACTGCAAAAAGACATTTGGGAGTTTAGAACAAAATTTGGCGGACAACAAATAAGGTTGCTTGCATTTTGGGACAAGAACAGTGAAACTGAAACGCTGGTATTTGCAACACATGGCTTTATTAAGAAAGTGGATAAAGTTCCTGCAAACGAAATGGAAAGAGCAATTAATATCAGAAAGAAATATTTTGAAAGCAAACTAAAAAAATAGCATTATGGCAAAGACAGCAATGAAAACATACTCACTTGACGAAATGAAAGACAAATATATTGGCAAGAAAGGTACAGTTGACAGAGACCAATATGAATATGAACTTCGCATGGACGTTTTAGGACGAATGATAAAAACTGCAAGACAAGAACGTAATTTGACACAAGAGCAATTAGGTGAACTTGTTGGCGTTCAAAAGGCACAAATTTCAAAACTTGAAAGCAGTGCAAACAGTGCAACAATTGACACGATATTAAAAGTATTTAAAGCTTTAAAAGCTGACATACATTTTAATGTGACACTTGAAAAAAAACACTTACAACTTGTTTGATAATAAGGCGAACGCAAAATAGGAGGTTTAGCAATATGGCGGGGCGACGAATATATTCTCGGCTTCATCCTGCTGGTTTCTCCTACATAGCCTTGTGCGATAGCCAGGGGAACCCGGCATAGCAACGCAACCATAAAATAATACCAAAAATTTTATACATTGTTAGATGTCTATACGCACAACCCATAGCAACCAAACTGCGCTTAACTATATTACTTTTACCTGCTACCAGTGGCTTCCTTTATTCGCACTAACTCAATCATACGACCTTTTATACAAATGCTATAATTGGCTAAAAGACAGCCTGAATATCAAAACAACAGCACGTACCATTATGCCAAACCCCCGCCATTCGGACCTACCGTGTAGACACATCTTTTTTATTTTCATTTCTACCTTGAATTTTGGAAAACAGATTTTAACCACAAAGGAAAACCTGAGTCTTTCACGGAGGACACAAAGATTTACCTCTGGCTTTGCTTAGTGATTCTTTCTTTGTGCACTCTGTGGTTACCTTTTTTTGACATTAGTTAGATGTGTCCGCACGATAGGCGCCATTCGGACGGTGCAGGCATGTACATTGAATCCTGTTTTTTCCAACAGAAGAATACGATCTAAACAAGCTGGTGGGCAATGGTAAGAGGTTCGTCCCCGCCTGCCCCGGTCGGACGGGAACGATCATTCGGGCAGGGCTTATCATATTGTAAAACGT
>Ga0105047_10000483_pt1 | contig 67897 bp, 45 predicted proteins | sample MAT04_FD_78384 | JGI IMG/M metagenome (GOLD analysis project Ga0105047, IMG submission 78384) | Freshwater microbial communities from Lake Fryxell liftoff mats and glacier meltwater in Antarctica - MAT-04 (megahit assembly) | ecosystem: Environmental > Aquatic > Freshwater > Ice > Liftoff... | reverse complement strand
GAATCCTCCGGAACGGACGGTAATCGAGCCGTCCTGAAACTTGAGAAAATCTAGCTCAAACAAAAGTGTTACCCATGTCCCCGAACGAGTGTTACCTATGTCCCCGGTCTAAATACCCTCCCCACGGAGTGGGAGGGAGCAGGAAGGATGCAGCGCGGGGTTTGTAACTTTTCGGGTTGGCGCCGGACGCTTTGGCCTCTCCACCATGACCCACTCAGGAATGGCGGACTTGGATGAGCACCATGCCACTCGCCAACTAACTGGCAAGGCGCAGGGGTGACGGTTTGCATGCTTTCATCAGTCTATTATAATATACAATTTTGAAATATATTTGCGTTTGATATTTCCGGTGGTGCTAGCCTTGGGCTCGGCCGCGATACGGGATTGCTCGGGTCGAGCGCGAGGGTAGACGCTGCTCGCACCTTGTACGACAATCAACCGCTTCACTCGATCGACTCTCCAGAAAGACAACGCGATGATTACTGTCGGCATGAACTATCACGTGATTCCAGGCAAGCAGAAGGATTTTGAGGACAAGTTTGCCGCCGTGATGACCGCGCTGCGGGCCGCCCAAGGGCACACGAACTCGTCGCTCTGGAAAGACGTGAGCGATGACGCTTCCTACCTGATCACCAGCGAGTGGTCCGAAGAGAAGGCCTTCATGGATTTCATTCATAGCCAGGCCTTTAAGGACGTGACCACCTGGGGCAAGGAACAGATCCTGTCGGGCCGTCCGCAACACAAGATCTACAAGCACTAAGAGATGAAAAACTGATTCGCCTTGCACACGGCAAGCGTGTGCCACCGGCGGCTAGCGCCGTGCCGCTCATTTGAAATGCGATGCGAGGGAACCGAGCGGCAGTGCGCTAGCCGCCGGTGGCGCTGTGTGGCGTCTTCCCTCGCATGCACGCAGCCTTATCGGGCGCGCATGATGCGGGCGACGATCAGCTCGGCCTCTTTGCGCGTGGCGCAGGCTTCGGTCCGAAACGAGTGCTTCGTATCCGGATCCAGAATCTTCTCTTCCGAGGCCTTCCACTCTTTCGCCCCGTCCGGCGAGGTGGTGATGTAGACGGTGACTTTGCCGGTCCGGCCTCGCAGGGCCGTGTGCACCACCACGTAATGGGTCTGATAGACCACAGGATCGCGATAGGCCAACTGCATCTCGTGACTCTGCAGATATCGGCCGACGTTCGACTCCAGGCTGGAGAGATTCATGCCCCAGTGTTTGGCGAACTGCTTCAGCTCCGCAGCACGGTATTCAGGATCCAGGTCGGCCAGGACCGGCGTGGCAGCCACCTCGCGCAGGTAAGCTCGAAACGCTTTGTTCTGCTTGACGGCCAGGTAGTGCACCAGACCCCACGAGACCGCGTAGCCGTCGGCATCCAACTGGGTGTCGCGGGTGGTGTTGTGCAGCACCTGGCCTCCTTCGGTCGGCATGTGAAGCAGGCCGTACATCCGCAGGTCGTTGACCAGGCCAGCCCGATTCCAGCGGACACGCCGCGTGGGGAGCGTGTTGCCGTCTTTGGTTACCATGTTCGAGGTAACGCGGACCGGGCAGAAGTACTCCGGCAGTCCCTCGGAGACCCACTGCGGCCAAGGGGCCAGACGCTGCTGCACGCCGATGTTGGCCAGCAACTGGTGGACTCCTTCGTGCGCGATGGTATAGGCCCCGCGCTTCAGGGCGAGTTCGGGGGCCCTGTCGGAAAGCTCGGGATCCTCGTGCAGGACGACGTAGTTGCTCTCGATGCTGTAGTAGGCCGCCACACCGGCGGGGACTCGGCGAAACGCATCGAAAGACGCCCGATCGCCGAACAGGATCACCACCATCGGCACCTTGGGCTCGCTGAGGGGGATGTCCCAGTCCTTCAAGACGTCGAGCACTCCGTCGTGCAATGACTCCAGAATATCGCGCGTGGTCTGGAAGAACTCGTCGGAGCAACTGTACAGATAGCCGAAGTGGTCGCTTTCAGCCGTCTTGAACTTCTCGAACTTGCCCGTCTGAAGTCGGGCCAGCAAGGCGGCGCGCGACAGGGGCTCGAAGGGGCGCTCGGTGGGTGAAACGCCTGCTGCCGCCACGGAAACCAGTGCACCGCTGGGGAGCATGACCACGCTGGAGTCGTCGATCTGGCAGTGGAGCAGCGCCACCACCGACTGGCCGCTCTCGTCGAGGGTGATCACGCGCCGCCCTGCGCCGGGCGTTACGGTTCCGTTGTCGGGAATCTTGAGCTTGCTCTGGTTTGGATCGAGCGGCAAGGCCGCCGGCTGGTAACTGACCGACGACCCGTCCTTCGACGGATCGGCCGCCTTGCCAGGAGCAGGTTTTGCGACATCAGGCGATGGGCCGGCTGCCGGTGGTTTGGCCGCGCCTGGAGGCGAGTCAGGGCCAGGCGGAACTGCGATGGGTTCCGAGGCAGCTGGGTCCGTGGTGGGCGGTCGCTCGACCGCGGGAGTTACGGCGGGATCGGTCCGAGGTGGGGGCGTTGGCGCAGGTTCCGATTTCGCAGATTCCGTCTTGGGAGCATCCACTGGGGTCACGACCGGCGCAAACACCACGGGTGGCGGAACCGATGCCACGGGACTGACGGCCGCGGGAGAGACTGCCGGAGGGTTCGCGGGAGGAGCGGCGGGAACGGCAATGGCCGTCAGCACCGGCGCAGCCGGCGTGGGACCGCTCGAGCGATAGAAGACCATCGTCAGCACCAGCACGATCAACAGCAGTCCTGCACCCCCGGCACCGCCGATGACCAGGGTCTGATTGTCGAGATCGGAGAGCTTGAACCTCGATCTCTTTCTGCCGGCGGGACGCAGTTTGCCTGGTCGCGCGGTTGGGTGCGAGACCGAGGTCGAGTCAGGGAGCGCGTCCAGCGACAGCGCATCCTGAGAGAGGGGCGCGAGCGTCGGCGCGACGGGCGTCAAGTCGATGGCTGGTATCGGGATTGCAAACACCGATTGGCAACCGGCGCAGGAGACGTGCTTGCCCGCATGCAGCACGGGAAAGCTGTAGGTATTCCCACACGCGGGACATTTGCAAAGAATCGACATCGTTTTGCCCCTGGGACCGATGCTTGAAGCCCCCACACCAGGTTTCCGAACGCCAAGACATCTCAAATCACCGAACAGGAAAGACTCCAAAGAAGTCGTTCAGAATCGGTGAATCTGCGATGAATCTCTGATGAGTTCGGCTGGCTAAGCCGTCATGAATTCGACGGCGGGCTGGCGATGGGGATACCGGTGCGAGTCAAACTTGCAGTTCGAGTCTGCCCTTCCTCCGGTTTACCAGTCAGAGAGGTTGCGGAATGACATCTGTCCGTCACCCGCACGCTTAGCGGGATCATTACTGTTGGATTCGGCTCTGTCAAGCATTCGCTGATGGCGCCGGCTCCAGGGGTGTGAGCGTCTCGATTCTGGGTGAAAATCGCAGCCGTAGGGTGCGCGCGGGGGCTATATCCACGACGACGGCTTTTTGAACAGGAGGAAAGGGAGGTAACGGAGGGGATTTCTCTGTTCCCTCTGTTTCCTCCTGTTCAAAAGAAGAAGCATCGGCGTGGTGCGAACGAAGGGCAGGCCCCCTCCCCAGCCCTCCCCACAAGTGGGAGGGAGCAGGAAGAGAGGGTCGTTTCACTCGGCCCACCTTTACGTCCTTCCACCCAGAATTGGGACGCTCACACGCTCCAGGGGGGCGGGCGAGTGATCAATGGCTGCCGAAGAGGGCCTTGATCCGTTTCTGGAACGCCTCGGACGGTTCGGTCCGCGCGATCTCAACTCCAGGCAGTTCCTGCTTGAGTTGCGCCAGGTCGGGCTCGGAGATTTCCACACCGGAGAGCTTGAGGGTCTTAAGGGCGGAAAGCGCTTTGAGTTTTTCCAAGGCGCCCCGGCTCAAGCGGGCTTCTTGCAAGTCGAGCGTCTTGAGGGACTTGAACTCGGCAAGGATGGCAATCGTTTCATCCGACGGGCAGGCTTCGCCCTTGTAGGCCAGGCGCTGGCCGACGACCAGCGATTCGAGCTTCGGCAGGCTGGCCAGTTTCTTGAGGCCTTCGTTCGTCACGCCGGTGTGCCAGGTGCGGAAGTTCTGCAGATGGGGCAACTGGCCGACGGCGGCCATGCCGGAGTCGTCAAATGCCAGTGAACCGGCGACAGTGAGTCGATCGAGCTGGGGCAGTTCGGCCAATGCGGCCAGCCCGCTGCCGCTGAACTGCTTGCCGGGATGAAACAGGGCGATGGAGCGCAGCTTTTTGTAGCGGGCCAGGGCCTTGATGCCGTCGTCGGTGGCGGTGCTGGCGTTGGAGGAGAAGTTCTCGAGATCGGTCAGCGGAGGGAGCTTGGCCAGCATCTCGTCACTCAACCCTTTGCCAAACGACAGGCTCTTGAGCTGCGGCAGTTGGGCGAGAAGCTGCAACTGCTCAATGGTAATCGTGGCCGCGTCGGCGATCTCGCAGCCGGTGACCGCCCCTTTCGTTTCCGTCAGCTTGGCGCCGGCAGTGCGAAGCGTTTCGATCGACGAGGCTTCATCGGCCCAAGCGACGGACGATCCAACGAAGAACAGGGCGGCAACGAGGGTGGGCGTGCAGATGCGGCGCATAGGTCTCCTAGGAAATGTTACCTTCGGCGGGAAGTGTCGGTGTCTTGGAGCCGCAATACTTCAACAACTGTCGAGTCAGCAGCAGCGAAGTTCCAAAAGCAAACACCGTCACAACCAAGAGGAACGGCGGCAACGGCTGGCTTGGGAGACTTCTCAAATCGCGATAACCGAGGGAGAACCGCAGTAGTCCCATGACGAAACAGGTTGCCATGAAGAGGGCGAAGGTCAAGCCAATCCGGAGGATGACGCTCAGCTTGAATCCCCGGGGAGTGTTGAGCACTTCGGAAGACATGGCAATCGCCGCGAAGATGGCGCCGAATACAACGCCCCCTCCCAAGCAGCGTAGGGCTGCAGCGTCCAAAACAGCAGACTTGTGGTGCTGAAGCCGACAAACCCCAACGTGCCCACCCGCGCCGACAGGGGCCATTCAGGCGTCAGGTTGTCCGGGTTGGGCGGCTTGACGGCATCCGTCAGTTCGTGGGACTCGGGCGATTGGTAAGGGTTCTCGTTCATGCCACGCCGGCCGATCCACTCAATGGCGACGACAATCCAAAGCTATAGCATGCCCTTCAGTTTCCGCAGAATCCATTCGGTCACGATCAACATGACGAACAAGCCCAAGAGGGGCCATTTGTTCCAGATCGGATAGGGCGGAAGCGACTCGACCGGCACGGGGCGGCCGGGGGGAATGCGGTCGGCCAGCGTGTCGACCGTGGCGAACGTAAAGAACCGCCCCTTGGTCTGGCTGGCCGCCCGTTCAAGCTCGGCCCTATTCATGGGGAGACGTTCGGACTCGCCCTCGGGCGGCAACACGACAAAATCGGTCGCTGGGGACCACGTTTCGGGGTTCGTTCCCTTCTCGGCATCAAGCGGACCTTCACGCAGCGTCGGCTTGAGGAGCCAGACGTGGTAGCTTCCCTCGCGCGGGTCGGTCAGCAGCCCTTCAAAATCGGTGCGGCTGGTGGGCGTTCGCTTCAACTCGAGCGGAGTGCGAGTCTCGTCGCGCTCGACCATCACGGTCACTCCGTCGTCGTCGGCCGGGGCGGCACGCGGATTAAGGAATCGCACGCGCAGGCGAACCGTTTGCCCCGCGCGGTACTTATCGCGATCGCTGACCAGTTCGGCCTGCTTGCTCTTGCCGTACAGTTTCGAGCGACTGAGGAAGCGGATCGCCTGCACCCAGTAGCGGGCGAAGTAGACATCCCCCACCTGATAGCGCCAGCGCCAGGTGTCGTCGCTGGCATGGAACAGCACCGCACCGGCGCCGACCGGCTGCATGACGATGACTGGCAGCTTCTTCCCCCCGGCGCCGGCCGTGCGTGTGGGATGCTCGGCCAGCACGCGGGCGCCCGGTTTGACATCGGGAGCTTCGAGCAGCCAATAGAGTCCCGGCAGGCGTTTGGTCCAGATCTCGTCGGTTTGAATGGCCGTGTCGCCGAGCTGCATGTGCGGGCTTGCGCGGCCCAGGTCGGTGAGCGCCGGGCGGAAGCTCTTGGCGATGTTCTGATTGGCCGGCGGCGACTTGGCGGTCCTCAGGTCGACCGGAAAGAGGGGGGCCAGTGACGTGTTGGCATAGGCCATCGGCGTGTATCGCGGGCCGCCGAAGAAGATGATTCCCCCGCCCTTCTGCGTGACGAACGAGGCCAGGTTGTCGACCGCGGCCGCCCCCAGCAGCGCGGGGTTCACATCGCCGAACAGGATCACGTCGAACTGCTCGTCGAGCTTCTCTTGCGAGACCGGAAAAACCGGCAGGGCCGAGCGATCGAACTCGGCGTACTCCAGGTCGGCTTCCTGCAGGACGGTCTTGAGCTGGATGGTGCGGTCGCGCTCCAGCATGGTCTTCAAGTAGCGGAACTCGAAGCTGGGATACGACTGCACCAGCAGCACACGGATCCGCTCTTTGCGGACGCTGACGTGCTTCTGTTCGCGGTTGTTCTTGGGGTTGGACTCGCGATCCTGCTCGGCGATCTCGACCACGTAGTCGAACTCGCCCACGTCTGGCGGGCGGTAGGGGAGCCGCACCTGCTGGGGCTGGCCGTCGGGTCCGATGGTGACCTTCATCTCGGCCAGCACTTTGTCTTTGCCCTTCTCCTTCAGACGCAGATCGACCTCGCGGCCTTCGTAACCCGTGCCGGTCACGGTAGCGGTGAAGTAGACGATGTCGTCGACAAACACCACTTCGTCAACCAGCAGGTCGTGCAGTTCGAGATCGCGGACCACCTGATCGCTTCCCAAGCCGATGGCCAAGATCGGGACCTGCTTGCGTCCGGCATGCACGGCGACATCGCTGAGCTGCTCGCCGTCGGTGTTGATGCCGTCGGTCAGCAGGATGATCGCTGCCGATTGGGTGCCGCTGAGATCGGCCAGCACCTTGCGGACCCCTTCGCCCAGGCGGGTCTGCATGCCGCGGGGCTCGAGAGCCCGGAGATTCTTGGCCGTTTCGGCGGCATCGCCGGTTTCGGCTCGGGCGGTCTCGGAGAGGTAGTAAACCTTGAGCCGGTAGTTTTTCTCGATGGTCTTGAGGAGCTGGGCGTCTCCGCCGAGCAGGATCGCCTTGGCTTGGTCGAGCCGGCTGGGGAAGTCGGGCTCGGCCGACTTGATGCCGGCGGACTTCACGCGGTCGGCGATCAAGGTCCGCAGATCAGAGTCTTCCAACCGGTCGGCGGTCCGCATGCTGAGGGAGTCATCGACGATCACCACCACGAACGGCAGGCCGGTGCGATCGATGGAGAGCTTCCACCCCGGCAGGACGGCAAACGCGACCAGAAAGATGATCGCCACGCGGAGCGACGCGAGCAGGAACTTCCAGACCCGCCCCGCAGCTCCTTCGCGGGCGTAGATGTAGGCCACAAAGCCCAGCGTGAACAGAAAGAAGACAACCGCGAGCCAGGGCGCCCATGGATACGTGGGCACAATGCGCCAGGCGGTCCCTTCGCCGGCCACGGCTTCTTCAATTCCCAGCAGGCGTTCGGTCCAGCCTTCGAGCATGGCAGCGCGGCTTCCTACTCGAAGAAGGATTTGACGACGGTGGAGAAACCGGGGAGCAGATCGGTCAGCTCGAAGCGGTCGGCTTCGCCCAGGATGACGGGCTTTTGATCGGGCCGTCGGATCACGAGCCGCCGCTTGTCGGGGTCTGCGAGCACAACGACGCGCGTACCATGCTCGAGGTAAGTGAGGGTTTTCTCCTCGATGTCGGTGTAGCTCTGGCTGGGAGAGATGACTTCAACGGCCAGATCGGGCGGGCCGGGGAGGAAGGAGATCACGTCTCCGAAGACTGCGGCCCGTTCAGCTACGACAAAGGCAAAGTCCGGAGCAAGGACGGTGTCGGGATTCGAGGCCAGGCGAAAACCCGTCTCAGCGCAGTATCCCATGCCAAGTCTATTGGCCTCGATGTGGGCGCCCAAGATCAATCCGATCTTGTAGCCAACGTTGCCGTGCCGTGCCCCTGCTGGCGACATTTCTCGCAGCTCCCCTCGAACCAGTTCGTACCGACCGCCGTTGTCCGGCATGTTGAACAGCTCGTCGGCCGTCACGTATTGCGTTGTTGATGCCATGCGATCCCTCGTACCGCTAAACGCGGTGATGTCCGAACTTCCAGGCCAGCAGTGTCTCGACAAACAGCAAGGCCAGCACGGCGTACAGCAGCATCAGATGGAGTTCGTTCCGCTTGCCGATCTGGGTGACCGGCTGGTCGTCCAGGTCCTGTCGCCCGGTCCAGTGCGAGTAGTTCACGCCGGGGAGCACTTCGGCCGCCAGTTCCGATTCTTCCAGCTTGGTAAGGTCGCTTTCGCGGGTCGCGAGGTTCACGGCAAACACTTCTCGTTTGGAAAGCGGAGGGCCGAAATCGACCTGATAGACCCCGCTCGTTTCCGTCGACTTATAGCTATACGTATTGTCGTCGCCGTCGGGCACGAGTTGCACAGTGTCAACATCCTGCTCGTCTTTCTTGCCCGGTACGATCGCCGGGGCCGACGGATCGTGCGGCCGCAGCACCTTGCCCGGCGGCTGCCGGCCCGCGTTGCGGACCGCACCGTCGATCGGCTCGCCGACCAGTTTGTTGTGATCGGCCGACCGCCCGCTGATGGCCTGCTTCAGCAGTTCGTGGATCAACGGTACGTAGGCATTGAGCAACGGGAGCGTGGTCCAGGTGGCGTCGGCGCTAGTGGCGACCAGGATGGAACGCCCGCGATGGATCGGCTCCTCGACAATCAGCGGGCCGCCCCCTTTCACACTCAAAACGACGTTGGCCCGGTTCGGTTCGGCAAACTTCAGCTCGTAGTACTTGGAGACGGTCGATTGCAGCAGCCCGGCCAGCGGGTTGCCCTGGAACTTCTCGAGGGCCGGATGCTTGTACTCCAGAGCGTCGAGCGTGGGGGCCTCTTGCTGGGGGCCGCTGGTGATCAGCGCCCCGAGAGTGGCGGGCAGAATGCGGACCCCGCCCGCTTCGCCGCCACCGAGCAAGCGGTTGTAGCTCTCGGGCTGGACCTGCTCCCCCAGGAAGATCACGAGTCCACCGCCGGTCTTCAGATACGAATCGAGCCGGCGGGCTTCGGCCCCGATGAACTGCTTCACGTCGGCCAGAAAGATGCAGTCGTAGCGACTCAGGTCGGGGATCTCCTGCAGGGCCTCTTCGCCCATGACGTCGGGTCGCACGACGGCGCGGCCGCGGAACGACTCGCTGGGGCGCAGCGCGACTTGCAGATAGCCCGTGGCCCCGGTAGCCGGATCGCCGGTCGGGCGGCCGTTGATGCACAGCACTCGGATGTACTCCTTAACCTCGAGCGACAGCCAGCGGTGGTTGTCGAGATCGAGTTGATCGGACGCCAGGCGGACCTCCAGGGCGTGTTCGCCGCCGTGGCCGAACTGATGCGAGAAGATGACGGTCTTCTCCTGTCCGGCCGCCAGGTCGATCTGCTGCTCGGCGGCGGGGCGGCCATCGATCAACAGCTCGACGCGCTGGCGATTGCGGGCCTGCCGCCCGAAGTTGCGGATCTGGGCTTCGATCTGCACCTCTTGATCGATGGTGGCGAAAGCCTGCTTGACGCCCACCTTGGTCACGGCCAGATTCTCGGCATCTTGCTTGCCCAGGTCGATGACGACCAGCGAGGCGCCGTTCTCGCCCAGCTTGCGGGCTCGCTCCAGGAACTCGGCCTTGGCGTCGTCTCCCTGGTCGCTGAACCAGGTGCTGCGGCCCAGATCACTCAGAATAAAGACCTCTTCGCGGGTCAGCTTGGGCACGTCGCGGCGGGCGGCCGCCAGGACCTGCTCGATGCTTCCCAGCGTAGCGGGAATGTCGGCCGTGCCGTGCGGCAGCCGCAGGTTGGCGATCTCGGTCTTGAAGTCCCCTGGTTCGAAGGCGGGCGTGTGCACGATCGCGCGGGGAGGCTGCCCCATCAGGATCAGCGTGAAGCCGTCTCCCTTGCCGCTATGGTCCACAATCTCTTGGGCGACTTCCTTGGCTCGCTCAAAGATCGACTTATCGCCCGGGCGATAGGCCATCGAGTACGAGCCGTCGATGACCAGCACCTTGTGAGTCCGCTGCCCCTGGATGAGCCCCATGCCGACTTGCTCGAGATAAGGCTGCGCCACCGCGGCAGCCAGCAGCAGCAAGATGAGCGTCCGCACGGCCAGCAGCAGCCACTGCTCGATCTGGATCCGGCGGGTGCTCTTCTTCACGGCGGCCATCAGGTACCGCATGGCGGCCCAGGTGGTCTCGCGGTATCTCCGCTTCGAGAGCAGATGGATGATCAGCGGCGCGGAGGCAGCCAAGCCCCACCACAGCAGCACAGGGCTGACGAACGGCAACCAGCCGAAGAGCGCGCACGCAGGGCTCATGAACGGCCCCCGAGCATCAAGAAGTGGCGCAAGGATTTCAGCACGCGTGCCGCAGGTCTGTGGGAGATTTGCAAGGAAATTGGTCCGCTTTGAGAATACCACAGTGCCCCGTAGCGGAGTAGAGAGCGGCCCACTCCGCACTGCCAGAGCTCGCGGGCACGCGGCGAACCTGGCCGCGCGTTACGATGGCCTGCCGATCGAGTCGGTTCGGATTTCTGTCCCCAACGTAAGAGTCTTTCTTCCGTCTTCCTTCTTGCGCGCTTTGCCCGACGTTTCCATGCAGATTCCCATCAACGCCGAAATCCATCTCTCGGAGATCACCGCCGAAGACGAGGCCGCCTGCCTGGAGTACCTTCAGGAACCCGAGATCTATGCCGTGACGCTACGGATCGCACGGCCTTATACGGTGACGAACTTTCGCAGCTGGCTGGTGATCCTGGGCGGACAGCGGCAGCAGAACGGCCGGCCCGCGGTCTGGGCAATCCGAAATGAGACCGGCAAGATGATCGGTGCGTGTGGGCTGGACAACTACGCCCGCGGTCGGCACCTGGCCGAGATGGGGTATTGGCTGGCCAAGCCTTATTGGGGGCAGGGGATCATGACGGCCGTGGCCGGACGGATCTGCGAACTGGGCTTCCGCGAGTTGGGGCTGGAGAAGATCGTGGCCCATACCTTTGCCCACAACGCCGCTTCGGCGCGCGTGCTGGAGAAGTGCGGCTTTCGCCAGGAGGGCTTTCTGCGAAAGCATCATCGCAAGGATGACCGGTTGATCGACGCCCGACTGTTCGGACGACTGAAGAGCGATTAACGTCATTTTGTGGTGCGGGCGTCCCGCCTGCCTGTAATCTCGCACGCACTCCAAGCAGGCGGACGCCTGCACCACCATGTTGCCCACGGAGTCTTACATGCCTGAGTTGCTGGAACGCCTGCACGGGCACGTCACCTTCTATGCCTCGTTTTTGGATGGTCCCGATGCCGACATCGCGCGGGGCGATCGGCAGGCGACTTTGAACGCGGCCGTGGTGCGGCACGATCGCGCGGCAGGCCGTTTCGGCGGAGGGCTGGCGTTCCATGCCCGCGATCATGGTTGGGCCGAGGACGAGTGTACCTTTTCGGCGGCCGGGAATTTTCCTTACGACCCTGCCGCGGCGTTTGGCGGCACGATCGCGATGTGGCTGCGCACCGATCCCGACGTCGACCTGGCCCCGGAGTTTCCCGTTGATCCATTTCACATCAGCCGTCACCCGGCCGATGGTTCCTTCTATCTCGATCTGACACGGCCCAACGACGACCGCTATGGCTCGCCGCGCAAACTCCGTTTCGGAATGTACCCGGACAGCCCCCTGCAGAACCGATTGGTTGGAGGGCAACTGCTGGTGGTCGGAGAACTCAACTGGCGGCGCGACGCGTGGCATCATGTGGCCGCGACCTGGGAGAACGCCAACAGCGGTGCCGCCAACGGCCGAGCGACGCTGTATGTCGATGGAATCCGGCGTAGCTGGATGGAAGGCTACGCCCATCGCCTGACTTGGAACTCGGCAAAGCTCCGGATGGGCTTCGGCCAGCGCTTCGTGGGAGAAATGTGCGAGGTTCTGATTCTGGACCGGGCGATGGCCGCGGACGAAGTTGCGGAACTCGCGATTCAACGTCGGCCGCTCCGCGCTCATGGCGATATTGGGGTCGCTCAAGGGTAGTGACAGCATTTTTTTTTGGCGCTGCGAAGCGGCTGCGAAAAAAATCACTCGCACCAGCCACACATCGCGATTGTCAAGGTGGATTCCCGGCGACTTCGCGTGAGCCTTCGAATCGGCCTTTCATCCCTTCGCGCTTTCCTCTTATAATGCACCCGTCGCATGGGAGGCGGCCCTTCGCCAGGGCGAAGGACAACGGAAACGATTCCCATCGGCTGCCGTGATTCAACGACCAGAATCCCCCAGGGGTTTGCCGCTGTGCTATCTGTCCGACCTAAGATCGCCGAACTGGTTTTTCAGTTGTACGGTCGCTCGCTCCACCCGGAGCTGTTTCAGGTGTACTCCACCCGCACGATTGAGCGGGGGGACTACCAGGCAAAAATCCAGATCACCAGCGCCGGCCATATCGTCACCTGGCGATATCAAGGGCTGACCCTGACCGAAGTGGCGACCTCGTCCGATCACCCCCTGCCCCAGAAGCGCCGACTGCTGTCGCATCGCTTGAAGGGCCAGCGGACCGATCGGGTGCAGTGCCGCGGCGGAGTCCGCTACGAAGTCAGCTTTCAGATCGAGACCGTCGAGCCCGAGGTCTTCTGGAACTTCCAGCAGGAGCTGGTGCATGCCGGCCGGCAAGGCCTGCTGCAGACCTTCAGCGGCGGCGGCCGCTTGGCTCTAGGCGCGCTCAGCTACATCAATGTCGAGACTCGCAATCGCAGTCTGTTGGTCCAGACCTTCCACACGTTCCCCGACGATCGGGCGATCGTGAAGAGCCAATCGCTGTTCGAGGTGCCCAAGGGCGCTTCGGCCTAGGCCTTCTCTCCAGCCTTCTCCCCTTTTTGGGGAGAAGGTGGCCGCTGGCCGAGCGATGTGCGCGACCTGCAGGACTTTGGCGGTCGAAGCAAGTTCTCGGCCGCATCACTGACGGGAACGCTTACGATTGTCGAACTGACGGTCGCTCACTTCCATGTGCCAAGGCTTGTTCCGCGCGCCGAGTCCCGGCGAAGGGCGGTTCAGCTGCCAAAGATCACGTGGCGCGAGCCCGATATTGGCAGATTCGATTCCGCCATTTCGCTCGTCGGACCGTCGATCCCATTATGACATCTTGCTGCCAAAACGATCGCAGAGGTTTTTGATGTCGAATGGCATCGAGCCTACTGAGGTCGCCACAGCGGTACGAGCGTTTCCATGTACGAGATATGGAACGTAGTTATGATCTTCTTCGCGAGGCGCCATGATCGTCTCACAGAGCACGATATATCCCCAATCGTGCGTCTCCATTGTGTCGATCGTCCAAGTACATCCATCGTGGTGCCTGCGCAAGGCGAGTGTTTGTTCCACTAATGCGCGACACTCGGATTCAGTAAGCATGTCAGTCGCTCTGGAATCGAGTCCTGTAGGGTGGACTCGTTTCACTCTGCCCACCTACTACTTTGCGGGACCAAGCTTCACTACCAATCTCCCACTGCACCATCGGCGTAGAACACCTGCCGCGGCAGTTCCTGTTCGAACGGATGCTTGGCCACCTCGGCTTCGTTGATCTCCACGCCTAACCCGGGTGCCGTGTTGGGGCGCACGATCCGCCCCTTGGGTTCGACGGTGAAGCCCTCGCGGACCACATCCTGTCGCCAAGGCACATCGCTGTGGACGCTCTCGCAGATGATGTAGTTCGGCGTGGCGAAGCCTAGCTCCAGACTGGCGGCAGTGCTCACCGGGCCTTGTGGATTGTGCGGCGCCACGGCCACGCGATAGGCATCGGCTAGCGCCGCAATGCGGCGGGCTTCGCTCAAACCACCGCAGTGCGTGATGTCGGGCTGAATGATGCTGGCCGCTCGCTTCTCCAACAGATCGCGGAACTGCGCCACGCCGATCAATCGCTCGCCCGTGGCGATCGGCGTGGCCACCGAGCGGCTGATGTCGGCCATGTCGTCCAGGCACTCGGGCCAGCAAGGCTCTTCAAAGAAATACAGCCCATAGGGTTCGAGCGCCTTGGCAAAAAGATGCCCCATCCGCGGACTGGGACGTGCGTGGCAGTCGACCATCAGGTCGATCCCTTCGCCCACCGCGTCGCGCATGGCCTTCACGTTGTTCTCGGCATAGCGGACCGGCGAGCGTCCCTCAATGGGCATCGTCGGCGGCACGGCCATCGTCTTCATGGCGGTAAATCCCTCGGCCACGGCTTCGGCGGCCAGTTCGCCGAAGTGCTTGGCATCGCGCGTTTCATAGAACGACTCCATCCGGCCTCCGCCCAAATGGCAGTAGGTTCGGATGTAGTCGCGAACCGGCCCGCCCCACAGTTGATGGCAGGGGACCCCGTGGATCTTGCCCAGAATGTCCCACAGGGCGATGTCGATGCCCGAGATCGCCGTGGCGCGAACCACGCCCGTGCCGTGCCAGAAATGCTGGCGGTGCATCATTTGCCACAGATGTTCGATCCGCCGGGGGTCCTGCCCCACGACCAGTTCGGCCACGTCGGCGATCGCCCCCACGACGCTGCGCGTGTGCCACTCCAGGGTTGATTCGCCCCAGCCGTACAGGCCATCCTGATCCGTCCGGACCTTTACGAAGATCCAGTTTCGCATGCGGGCGTGGCAGACGTGGCTTTCAACGGCCGTGATCTTCATAGCTCGTTCGTTCTCTTCGTAAGAGGAGAGTGGGCTGCCGCACCAGGCGAAGTGGAGCGGCAGCCCTACGAACGGGCCGGCTTACTTCTTGGGGCGGAGCTTATCGTGGTGGTCCGAGAAATAATAGAAGAAGTTGCCGGCCGACACATCACCCAGGGCAAAAGTCAGGGCCACGCGCGAGCCGCCGCGCGGCCATGACACTCCGTCCAGACGGAGCGTGTTGAACACGCCCGAGACGCTCTCGCCCGCGGCCAGCGTTTTCGAGCCGATCTCGCCGTCTCCTGCGGAGATCGGCAGGACGAAGGGCTTGTTGCCCTGCACGACGACCAGGCTGGCATCCCACAGGATGTCGTTGCCGCGCGTCAGCAGCGCGGGGACCAGGAGCGGGGCCTTGGTGGTGTTGGTGACGGTGATCTTGAACTCGCCATCGCCAAACGGATTGCGGAACTCGTGCCGCTTTTCGGGAATCACCTGTTCGACCTTGATGTCGAGCCCCGGCGCGGCCAGCAGCGCCGGGCGGCCGGTCTTGTCGCAGACGACTCCTTCAGCCGCTTTGCCCGGCCACTTGGCCCCCGTCACCGCCCAAGGCGAGACCGGCTTGCCGTCGACCAGCGTCCAGCCCATCGGCAGCTCGATGGCTTTCTTGGCCAGCGCGACCTGCGGCCCCGTGGCCGGCACAATATGCATGATCGACCAATTCCTGCCGTTGGCCTTTTGAGCCACGACCAGTTGCTTGGAGTCGGGCAGGAATGTGGGAGCGACATCAGCCCGCACTGAATACTGAAACGCCAGCTTCTCGGGCAGGGTGCCGCGGAGCCGCTCGCCTTCAGAAAACGTGATCGTCATCGAATGGAGCGGAGGGCTGCTGAGTCCCACGGCCGGGCTATGCGCCACGTTGGCCACCTTGCCGATGAAGACCAGTTCCCCCAGGTTGCAGGCCTTGGCCAAGGTGGCGTCGTCGGGAATGGCCGGCGGTTGGGCCGGATCGAGCTGACCGAAGGCGGGAACCATCCACAAAGCGAACGCGGCAAGCAGGAAACGTCGGCGGGGGGAAAGCAACATAAGAGCCTCTGGGGGGAAGGTTTGTGGCGGGACTTAGGCGCACCCCCAGCCTGCAAAGGGTTACGCCCCGGATACAGACGATGCCGGGGGGAGGAAAGTTCCGTCGGAAATTACACCAAAGCGGTGAATTGGAACCGCCAAGACGCCAAGGACGCCAAGAAGGGAAGAGTGGGAGGAAGATGAACTACCGAGTCAAAGTGACACCGAGTAAGAAATGAAGTCGCGAGCAGCGCGTCTCATGACTCTCCTGCTTGGGTCATTCCCTTCTTGGCGTCCTTCGCGTCTTGGCGGTTTTACCCCTCCGTCCTTCGTCAAGCACCGTCTCCGCGATTCATTCCTTCAAGCCCGCTTCCTGTTTGCAGTACTTGATGTTGTTCTCGAAGCTCGAGTTGCCGGGATAGCGCAGCAGGGCCATTTCGTAGATCTCAATCGCCATGGCCCACTTCTTGTCCTTCATGTATGAATCGGCCCAGCCGAACCAGGTGGCCTGCTCGTTGTTGACCAGCGTAGGATCTTTGGGCAGCGTCTCGAGGGCCTTGGCGTAGATATCTAGCGACTTGCGCCACTCCATCTTCTTTCGAAACTGCGCCGCCCAAGCGTCGTAAGCGTGTACTTGCAGTTTGCGAATGGCTTCCCCCTCATTCAGCAACTCGCGCGAGCGCTCGGCAGCGGCGATTGCCTCGGCGAACTTCTCCTGACGGGCCAGGTCGTCGACCAGGTGAAAGTAATGCGACTGGGCCGCCTGCCGCAACGCGAGAACCTTGGGATGCTTGGCAATGAGCTTGGCCAGCGCCTGCTCCCCCTCGAGCGTCTTCCCCTCCTGGCGGGCTTTGCGGCTCCACTCCTGGGCGAGGTAGGCCAGATTGTTGGCGAAGAGCTTGTCGTCGGGAACGAGCGTCACGGCCCGCTGAATGGCATCGGCTGCCGCGTCGAAATTCCCTTCCTTCAAGTGTGTGTTGAACCATCGCCCCAACAGGCCATTGCGCCACACGACCAGATCTTCGAGCGCCTTGCCCGTGAGCTTGCTGAAGCCCGGCTCGATGGCCTTTAATGCCCCTTCCCAATCGTTGGCCTTGGCCAGCTCCTCGCCTCGCGCGGCATAGACCCACATCTCGGCGTCGGCGAAATCCTCATCCCGCAGATCTTCTTTGGCGCGGCGGAGCAAGGCCAGGGCCTCGGTCTTGCGGTTGGCTTTGGCCTCGGCCTGAGCCCACATCCGCCAGACCGCGATGCGATTCGACCGGACCCGCTCGTCCTTGGGTGCCAGTTCGCTGGCAGTGGCGAGCACGCGGATCGCGTCTTCAAACTTCTCGTCCTTGCTGAGCGCCAGGCTCCAGTTCGCCAGAGTCCCCAGCGCCGCCTTGACGGCCGACGCGCACTCGCGGTCCAGACTCATCGCGCGAAAATACGCGCCCAGTGCCTGCGGAAACTGCTTCTCCTGCGCGAAGGCCACCCCGTGGTTGTAGGCCACCATGGCCAACAGCCCCGTTTCGTCCACTTCCCGGCGGTCGCGATGATCGGTCGTGTAGACAAAGCCCGTCTGACGCTCAAAGTCGGCCAGGGCCTCGCGCGTGGCGGCGAAGCCCTCTTTGTTGGTCGTCTCGACGTCGGCGTGCTGCGAGCCGTCGTACAGAATCGAAAACGCGTGGTCCGGTACCTCAATCCCCTTCAGGTCCAGCCCCAGCCTGCGACCCAGGATGTTGTACAACAGCGCCGAAGAAACGCAGTTGAACTGCCCGTCCTTCAAGATGGGGTGCAAGTCGGTTTGCAGCGAGCTGTATTGCCGCAGATGATGCCTGGTATGGAGCCACTTGAGGAGCAGTTCCCCTTTCTTGAAGGGAATCTTGCCCGGATTCGTGGCGATCTTGGCTTCGGCGGCCAGCTTGTCGAGCTTTTCAACCAGTGGCTTGCGGGCCTTGGCGTCGGTGATGCCCGAGACAATCAGAGCCGCCTCGCCGAAGGACCACTTGTCGAGCTTGCCGTCTTCGGCGTCGGCGAACAGCGAGACCTCGTCGGCTGACAACTCGACGCCGACCCCCTTCATCTGCTCAAGCCGTTTGAGCACCACGAGCGACTCGGCGGGGGACTGTGCGAACAGGTACTCGCTGGCCGGCGCGCCCTCGCTGCCGGTGATGGAGATGTCGCCTACCGCGACGCGACCGCCGCGGGTTTCGGGCACGATCCGCAGCATGATCCAGCGGGCCGCGGCCGGTTGCAGCTTGAACTCCTGAGGCTCGGCTTTTTTCTCGAGCTTGCCCCCGCCGAGGGTGCGAAAGCCCCCGCGCGGTGACACGGTCGAGGCCAGCACTTCAATCGCGGCGGCCGATGCCATCGGCGGCATCCGTTCGGGCAATCGCACGATCAGTTTGCGGGGCGTGAACTGCGCCTCGCCGGCGAAACTGTAGACAACCTCCAGCCCCTTCCCCTCGGGCGGAGTTCCGACTCCGATGCTCCGCGGGTCGTTGTCGGCCAGCTGCTTGAGGCCGGGCAACTCGTTGGGAGCCCCGTTCGACTCCTCGAGTTGGATTGAGGGAAGCTGAAGCAATTCGATGGGGGCCGGATCCGCGGCCTGAAGCGTCGCAGCGTGAGCAAGAAGGGCCACGACCGCGAGCGATGGCAAGTGGCGAAGAATCATGGGCATGCTCCTCGTACCGGCAGGAAGGTCAGGCCGACGCCCGAGAGAAGTCGACTCTTTCGCCCAACGCACCAGTCCGCCGCGCGGATCACTGGCATGCAGAACATGGTGGCAAAGTGGTTGCAGGGCTGTCATTATGCTCCCTTCCCAAGCAACTTTGTAGCGCGCTCCAAGGAAATGGTCATGTTCAATCGCCGCGAGTTTCTCTCCACCTCGCTCGCTGCCACCGCCCCGCTTTGCCTTTCGATGCTGAACGAAGCTCGCGCCGACGAACCGACGAAGTGCGATGTGTTCGTTTATGGCTCCACGCCCGGTGGCATTGCTGCAGCGCTCGAGGCGGCACGCCGGGGCTGTTCGGTCATTCTAGCATGTCCGCAGATGCACCCGGGCGGGATGGCGGCCAGCGGACTCTCGACCACCGACGCCGTACGGCGCGATAAGTTCGGCGGGCTGGTGGCCGAGTTCGTGCGCAACGTCCGCGCGGACTATGCCATGAATCTGGGAGAGAAGTCGCCCGATTGGAAGCTGATCGAGGACGGCTGGTTCTACGAGCCCTCGGTGGCCGAACGGGTCTTCGCCCGGATGATCGAGGCCGAAGGGGACCGGCTGAAGTACTGGAAGGGGCATCACGTTGTCGCTGCGCAAGTCGCCGACGGACTGGTGCAGAGCGTGGAACTCGACACGCCGGAAGGGAAACGGATTCGCCTGGTCGCGCAGACTTTCATCGACGGCACGTACGAAGGCGATCTGGCCGCAGCGGCCAAGGTTCCCCATCGCGTGGGGCGCGAAGGGCGCGAGGAGCATGGCGAGCCGCTCGCCGGCATCCACTACATGAACTGGCGGACCGGTAAGCAGATTCAAACAGCCGACACCGGCGAGCCATCACCGGCCATTCAGGCGTTCTGCGCTCGCAGCATCTTTACCGACGATCCGGCCAAGCGCGTACCGATTGAGAAGCCGGCCAGCTACGAGGAGCATCTGCAGGACTATCTGCCGCTTGTCGACGACTTTGCCAAGGGGCGCGAGAAGACCTTCAACTTCGGCACGCCGCTACCTGGGCGGAAGTTCCAGCACAATGGCTTCATCGATCGTATGACCAGCATCAACTGCCCGGGCCTGAGTTGGACCTGGCCCGAGGCCGCGCGGCATCATCGCGCTCGCCTGGCGAAGTTTCATGTTGAGCATGTGCTGGGGCTGATGTGGTTTCTGGCCAACGAACCGCGCGTGCCCGAGGGGATCCGCGGCCAGTGGGCCAAGGCCGGGCTGCACAAGGACGAGTTCGCCGACAACGGCCACATGCCCTGGCAGATCTATGTACGGCAAGGGAGACGGATCGAAGGCCGCGCGATCGTGACGCAGCACAACTTCACCGTCGATGCCAAGACGGGCCGCACGCCGAAGATCGAGCAGCCGATCGCGCTAGGCGAACACTCCTTCGACGTCCATCCGTGCCATGATCGCCGGTTCGCCATCGACGGCTTCATGGAGGGGGTGCTGTGGTACCCCAAGAAGGCCGCGGGCCCCGCGCAGCCGGGGCAGGTTCCCTACGGGGCGATGCTGCCTAAGAAAGTCGACAACCTGCTGGTCCCCGTGGCGCTGTCGAGCACGCATGTCGCGATGTCGGTGCTGCGGATGGAACCCTTATGGATGACGACCGGGCAAGTCGCCGGATTGGCGGCGGCGGTAGCCAAAGAGAAGAGCCAGCGGGCAGCGAACCTTGATCCCGCGCCGTTGGCAGGGCAACTGAAGATCCCGGTGGAGTGAGCGGCGCTTCCCTGAGCGGCAAGGCGCAAGCCGCCGTTGGCCGCTGGACTATTTCCCTATTCCGATCGATGGCGCCCGGCAGACTCCTTTGTCGCCACCTGCGGACTCTCGCGTCGCCACCGGCGGCTAGCGCTTTGCCGCTAAGGGAAGCGCGCCTGGATCTGCCCTACTTCTTCTTGGTCGTCTTCCTTCGCGAAGCGACCACGTAGTTCTTGGCCTCGCCCATCGTCTCTTCACGCTGCTCAGGCGTCATCTGCATGAAGGCGAAGCGGCAGGCATGCGATGCCAGACGCTTCTTCAAGCCATGCGCGTCGCAGAAGGTGTTCCACTGTTCCAGAAACTGGGCGTGATACTCAATCGTCTCTTTCTGAGTCGGCTGGCGCGGCATGCGGCACTCCAAATAGCAAATCGAAAGACACACTCATGCCGCTGCCCTCGGCGATTGCATCGCTGTTGATGGTTGCAGCGTAGTTCACTCCCCGGCAAGGCGTCAATGAACCAGAAAAAACAAACCGACCGATTATGCACATCGACGGTGCATTATTTTATGTGATTCATAGAGGAATGCTCAGTCGCGCGACGCATTACTCGCGAAAGGGAAACAAAAAAGGCCGGTCACACAACGTTGCGTGACCGGCCTGAAGGTTTCTTTGTGAACTGGACTGTCCCTTAGACGGGCAGTTCCCAGCCCTTGCGGTACTCACCCTTCACATACTGATCGGCCTCGGGGCAGTTGGTGGCCTTCATATTCGGGCCGTCCCACTCGATCTTCTTGCCCACCCGCATGGCCACGTTGCCCAGCAGAATGATCTCGGTCAGGAAGCCGGCATAGTCGAAGTTCGACATGGCCTTGGGCCCGCCCTTGATGGCTTCAGCGAACTCCTTGAAGTGGCCGGGCGACTTGACGTCGGGTTCCGGCTGCTTGAAGTCGGCAAAGTCCTTGCCCAGGATCTTGTAGCTGCCGCAGTAGTCGTCGCTGGACATCAGCGTCCCCTTCTCGCCGACCAGCAAGGCGCCCGAGCCGCTGAGCTTCTCGCCCTGCAGCAGTTCGGCGGCCGGCTTGTTGCCGCCGTCGTACCAGACGACCTTCACGGGGGGCATGTCGGCGCGCTCCGGGAACTCGAAGGTGATCTTCGAGCTCTTGGGGAAGCTGTCCGGGTTGATCTCGCCGGTCTCGGCCACGATGCTCGTGGGATAACCCAGCTTGAGGGCCATGAACGGCATGTTGAACGTGTGGCAGGCCATGTCGCCCAACGCGCCAGTGCCGAAGTCCCACCAACCGCGCCACTTGAAGGGCAGGTAAGCGGAGTTGTACGGACGGTCAGCCGCGGGGCCGAGCCACAGATCCCACTTGATGTTGGCCGGCACGGGCTGCTCTTCTTTGGGACGGCCGATCCCCTGGGGCCAAATCGGACGGTTCGTCCAGATGTGCGCTTCCTTCACGGCGCCGATCGTGCCCGAGTGGACCACCTTGGTGGCGCTGCGGAGGGCGTTGTTGGCGGTCCCTTGATTGCCCATCTGCGTGGCGACGCCCATCTTGGCGGCCGTCTCGCGCAGGACGCGGGCTTCGTGAACACTGTGCGTCAAAGGCTTCTGACAGAAGACGGCTTTCTTCGCCAGCAGGCCGCGCATGGCCGCGACGGCATGCGTGTGGTCGGGCGTGCTGACCGTGATGGCGTCGATCTTGTCGCCCATCTCGTCGAACATCTTGCGGAAGTCGTTGTACTTCTTGGCGCCGGTGTAGCGGTCGGCCGCTTTGCCCAGGGTGTTGTCGTCGATGTCGCAGATGGCGACCATGTCGCCCGAGCTGGCGGCATCGGCGCAATCGCTGCTCCCCTTGCCGCCCACGCCGATCGACGCGAACTGGATCTTGCTGTTGGGAGACTTCTCTTGCGCTTGCACGCTGCTGCCTGCAAGCCACACCCCGACGCCGGTCAGGGCGGTGTTCTTCATAAAGTCGCGGCGACTAGTTCGACGTTTCACGTGGGACTCCTTCTGACGGATGAACTCAATGATCACGGGGCCGAATGCGGCGGGGCACAACGAGGTTCTGCTGCGACTCCTTCCTGGCGGAAGAAGCTGCTGACGCGCGACGAAGGACGGCGCCCACCGGCGGGCCAGACAATCCTGCGTCGAGGGTCGAATCCCGGGGGGGCGAGGACCGGCACGACAAGCCTTCTCGGGCCGCGCATGACGCGGTGCAGAAAGCTCTCACTACCTAGCGAGAAGCGTGCGGGCACTCAGGATTCGCCCGTAATATAACAACGCATCAACGCCAAGTCACTTATTTGGCGCGCAGATCCCGATAGTTACGGCCGTCCTGGAAAACGGGTTCATAATCTGGAGAAAACGTACCGTTTATTCCGTCCGGACGCCCATTCTGAGCAGGATATTGGCGAATCGCTGCTGATCTGCCGTGACGATGGTCAGCACGTGGTCTGACGTCTCCACCGCCTTGTAAAAGTCCCATTTTTTGATCGGGTCGAGCACTAGCGGCAGTCCGGCGGTCTTCAGGACCGCGCGGTACTCGTCCCAGACCGGCGGGTCTTCCTTCAGGGCATACGGGTCGCTGTCCTCGTACATCATCGTGTGCACGGCGTCGATCGGCACCGCCGACAGGACCGCTTCGAGGGTCTGCGTGCACGAGACGACGCCCGGCATCAGGTTCATGTAGACCAACTCGGCGTTGGGGCCCTTCTTGGTCGACGAGGGATAGTTGCCGTCGGCGATCAGGATCGTGGCATGATGCCCGGCGCGCCCCAGGACTTCGTTGATCCGCGGATGAATCAGGCGGTGCTTGAGCATGTCGGGTTCTCGCGGGGAGCGGGCGGAAGGTCGGCGACATCCTATCGACAGCCGCGGGGCTGTTTCAATCCCTCCGCCTTTCGCTCCGCAGGCTGGCTCGGTACGCTCGGAGGACTGTACCCCTTGAAGTTGTTCCCGCGAGACCTCGCCCATGCCGCTCTCCGATGCCGACGCTTACTCGAAGGCCGTGAAACACGCCCGCGAGATCGCCATTCTTAGTTCGATCGACTCCATGCTCGGCTGGGACGAACGGGTGAACCTGCCCCCCGCCGGCGGCGAATACCGCGCCGACCAAATGACCTTTCTGGCCGGGCAGATGCACGAGCGCTGGACCGACGCCAAGTTTGGCGAACTGCTCGAGCAACTCGCTGGCAGCGACCTGGCCAAGGATCCGGCCAGCGACACCGGGGCGACCATCCGCCAGCTCAAGCGCAAACGCGACAAGAAGACCAAGCTGCCGCAGGCCCTGGTTGAAGAGCAGGCCCGGCTGGCGGTGCTGGGGCAGCAGGCCTGGGTCGAAGCCCGCAAGAACAACGACTTCGCCAGCTTCCAACCGCTGCTGACGCGGATCGTGGAACTGAAGCGGCAAGAGGCCAACGCGCTCGGTTTCAAGGAGTGCGCCTACGACGCGCTGCTCGACGACTACGAGCCGGACGAACTGACCTCGAACGTCCGCCGGGTGTTGGCCGGCCTGCGCGAGGAGCTGGTCCCGCTGGTGGCGGCCATCAAGGAGAGCGGCCGTCAGCCGGATGTCTCGATCTTGAATCGCTCGTTCCCGATCGATGTCCAAAAGCGGTTCAGCCTGGATGTGGCCGCCAAGATCGGCTTCGACTTCCAGCGCGGCCGCCTGGATGAGACGGCGCATCCGTTCTGCTCCGGCCTGGGGCCGAACGACTGTCGCCTGACCACGCGCTACACCGAGCGGCACTTCCCCGAGGCCTTCTTCGGCACGCTGCACGAAGCCGGCCACGGGCTGTACGACCAGGGGCTCAACCCCGAGCAATACGGCCTGCCGTTGGGCGATGCGATTTCGCTGGGCATTCACGAATTGCAGTCGCGGATGTGGGAGAACTTTGTCGGCCGCAGTCGGGCCTTCTGGGACCATTTCTACAGCCACTTGAAGGCCAGCTTCCATGGGGCGCTGGGCGGGGTCTCGCCCGAGGCCTTCTACTTTGCGATCAACGATGTCCGCCCTTCGCTGATCCGCATCGAGTCGGACGAAGCGACCTACAACCTGCACATCCTGATCCGCTTCGAGCTGGAGCAGGCCCTGATCAACGACAACCTGCCCGTGGCCGACCTGCCGGAAGCCTGGCGCAAGAAGTATCAGGAGTATCTCGGCATCTCGTCCGACACCGACGCCGACGGCGTGCTGCAAGACATCCACTGGTCGGGCGGTGCGATCGGCTACTTCTCGACGTACTCGCTGGGCAATCTGTACGCTGCGCAGTTCTTCCATCAGGCTAACGTCGACTTGAAGGGGGCGCACGGCACGCTGAACGAGCAGTTCACGCGCGGCGAGTTCGCCCCGCTCTTGGGCTGGCTGCGTGAGAAGATCCACAGCCAGGGCCAGCGTTACTCAGCGGCTACGCTCGTCGAGCGCGTGACCGGCAAGCCGCTTTCACACAAGCCGCTGATGGAGCATCTCAAGACAAAGTTCGGCCCGCTGTACGGGCTATAGAGGGCGGTTGCCGGATGGAACTGGAAGACAACTCGGAGAGGACGCTTAGCCGGCTTCTTCTCACGGGCAAACAAGTTGCCAGTGCCATTTCAACTGGGCATGCGCCATGGCGGGGCGACAAAAGCGGATTCTCGGCTGGCAATCAAGTCCGCCCCGAACGGGACCCAACATATCAGCCTGGGGCATCGCCCCAGGTGGCGTGGGCAACGAAGGGTCGAAGCCCTGAAAGGGCGTGACAACTAACCGCCGCGTTGTTTCGCCCCTATGGGGCTTGGTGCGACAACGTGGACTCGGGACCCCGGGCGTTGCCCCGGGCTGACATGTTGAGCCCCTTCGGGGCGATGCGTACAAGCTTTCCAGATGAAAGGCCGTTCCCGGCTGGCAATCGAGTCCGCCCCGAAGGGGCCCAACATATCAGCCTGGGGCATCGCCCCAGGTCGTGTGGGCAACGAAGGGTCGAAGCCCTGAAAGGGCGTGACAACTAACCGCCGCGTTGTTTCGCCCCTATGGGGCTTGGTGCGACAACGTGGACTCGGGACCCGGGGCGTTGCCCCGGGCTGACATGTTGAGCCCCTTCGGGGCGATGCGTACAAACTTTCCAGATGAAAGGCCGTTCCCGGCTGGCAATCAAGGCCGCCCCGAAGGGGCCCAACATATCAGCCTGGGCATCGCCCCAGGTCGCGTGGGCAACGAAGGGTCGAAGCCCTGAAAGGGCCTGACAAGCAACCGCCGCGTTGTGTCGCCCCTTCAGGGCTTGGTGCGACAACGCGGACTCGGGACCCGGGACGTTGCCCCGGGCTGATAGGTTGGGCCCCTTCGGGGAGATGGATTGGGAAACCAGACATCCACACATCGCGCGAACTTGACTCGTAGACTTTACCGTGCACGCTTCGAGTTAGGATTGCAACGCTGCCTGACGCTCATGGTGCCTGCTCGTCGACAACTCAGGCGGATGGATCACTAGGGCCTCCTCCAACTTTTCGGCTTTCTTATTGCCTCATGTCGTTCAGGGGGAGAGAATCGAGAATGGTTCTGGCAACTGGCCACGCCGTCTCAGTCACGGCGAAATCGCCGCGTCAGAAGTGCGAATGCGCTACGAACACTGCGGAGTGAGTGAGTGACCTCTCAGGAATCTGCCGACTGTCCCTCCGCGGATCAATTGACGCAGTTCGTCCGCAGAGAACTTGCACCGCAAAAGGCGCAGTTGTTGGTTGAGCACATCGCGCGCTGCCCACGGTGTGTCAACTCGGTCCAGGCGATCAAGAAAGCCACTCCCTCTCCCCTGGATGTCCGCGCCATGATGGACGGGGGCGAGAGCCTCTTCGGCGTCGCCGGCCGCGATGCGAGCCGGCAGGAGGATGAGTGGCAGGCGGGCAGGCAGGCCAGTCTTTGGAATGACGACAGCGCGGGCAAAGAAGTGGCCCCAGGCTTTGTCGGGGCGCACGATACCGCCCCCGCGCCGCAAGAGTACTTTCGGCCGACGCCTGCGGGCGATCGCCCCGCCGCCTTGCCGATCCCCTCGCAGCCCGCCAGCGTGAGCAAGTCTTTCGGCGACTACGAGATTCTGTGCAAGCTGGGCGAAGGGGGAATGGGCGAGGTCTATAAGGCGAAGCACCGCCGCATGGACCGCATCGTGGCGATGAAGGTCCTGCCCAGCGAAGCCCTGAATTCGCCCAGCGCCGTCGAACGATTCCACCGCGAAGTGAAGGCCTCGGCCAAGCTCGTTCATCCCAACATCGTGGCTGCGTACGACGCGGGAGAGCAGAACGGCATCCACTACCTGGTGATGGAGTATGTTGAAGGGGACGATCTTTCGGACGTGGTCGAGAAGCAGGGACCGTTGCCGCTGCCCAAGGCCATCGACTACGTGCTGCAGGCAGCGCGCGGTCTGGGGCATGCCCATAAGAAGGGAGTGATCCATCGCGACGTAAAGCCCGCCAATCTGATTCTGGACATGGACGGGACGATCAAAGTTCTCGACATGGGCCTGGCCATCTCTCCCGGCGGGGGAATCAGCGGAGAGGGTTCTCAGCGTGCTACGCGGTCGGGCATCATCATGGGAACGCCCGCCTACATGGCGCCGGAACAGGCGGCCGACATCAAGCGGACGGACGCCCGGGCCGACATCTACAGTCTGGGTTGCGTGCTGTACTTTCTGGTCACGGGCCGGGACCCGTACCTGGGAGACAGCTTCATTGCGACCCTGCTGGCGCATCGCGAAGAGCCGATTCCCAAGCTGCTGGGAAAGGTTCCCGGGGCTTCGCCTGCGATCGACGGGGTGTTTGCCCGAATGATGGCCAAACGCCCCGAGGATCGCTACCAGTCGATGAGCGAATTGAGCACGGCGCTGGAAGCAGCGCTGATTCACGTGGCCGATGCGGGGAGCGAATTGCCAGAGCCCCCCTCGAGTGAATCGCTGCTGGACGACACGACCCCCTTGCTCGGACTCTCGCTGCTGGGCCCTGTCGATCCCAAGCAAGCGAGTGCGCCCGCGCGTCAAGAAACGCAGCGCGCCGAAACGCAGCGCCGCGAGGCTCCGGGCTACGACGCGCCAGCCAAGCTGCCGGCTAAAGTGGGCGTCACCATGGAGTTCCTCGAATCGATGATCTCCACGGGAATCGTCAATGGGGACGAACTGGCCGAGGTCCTCTCGAACTTCCCGGACCGGCCGACCCGGGACGAGCTGTTGAACGAGTTGGTGCGCCGCGAATGGTTGAGCAACTACCAGGCGGGCTTGATTGTGAAGCAAGGTGTTGCCAGTCTGCAGATGGGGCAGTACCTGCTCTGGGAGAAGGTTGCTCAGAACGATCGCGCCGCGAAGTTTATCGCCTTGCATCGCGACACCCGAGCCCTGGCGTCGCTCAAGGTCTTCGACACCGAAACGGCCCCTCTGGAAAGCCTGCAGCACGCCGCCCAGCTCTCTCATCCCCACATCGCTGCGGTGCTGGAAATGGGGAGTGCAGGCGCCAAGACCTATATCGCCGGGCGCTATTTTCACGAGGCGGACTACGTCAGCCTGATTCGCAAGGATGGCAAGCTGCCCCCCGAACGCGTCTTGGAAGTCGTGCTGGCCGCGGCACGCGGACTGGCAGCCGCCGCCAGCGAAGGGCTCGCGCATGGAAACGTGGGGCCTTGGAATCTGCTTCGAGACGAGGAAACGGGCCAGATTCAGATCACGGATTTCGGCTGGGCGGGCCGGTATTCCTATCAGGCCGATTCCAGCGCGAGCGAAGTGCGCGCCTCGAATGCCACGCGTATTCCGATGCCTGGCGACCTGGCCGCGCCGGAAGTGCTGACCGGCGCTCAGCCCGATCCGCGTTCGGACATGTACAGTCTGGGGGCGACACTGTTCTATCTGGCCTCCTCATTGCCCCCTCGTTGGGACAAGAATCTGTCGGACCCTCGCGACGCGCCGCCCCAACTGAGCGACTATGCCGAGGCGCGCGTGCCCGAGGGCTTGCAGCCCGTCTTCGAGAAAATGGTATGCAAGCGTCGTAAAGCACGCTTTGCCACCTGGGAGGACGCGATTGCGGCCTTGGCCGATCCGTTGGCCTTTGTCGAAGCCAGTCGCCCCGTGGCGCCGCCCGAGCCCGCGCCCCCCGAGCCGCCGCCGCCGTTTATGAAGCGCCGCACGGTGGCCCTCCTGCTGGCGGGCAGTATTGCGCTGTTTCTGATCTTCCTGGCGAGTTTTCGGTTGGCCGACGAGGCCGACGTGACGACCTTTGAAGACGACGAAGGGGTGGAGATGATCGACCGGGGTGAGTTCGCCCGAGCGATCCGCTACTACGACGAGCAGATCGCCAAGAAACCGAAGAAGGCCAGTCTGTACTTCCACCGGGGGCGCGCCTTCGACGGCGAGTTGCGGACCGAACGGGCGCTGGCCGACTTGAACATGGCGATCACGCTTGCTCCGGAAAACGCCGAAGGCTACGCGAGACGAGGGGACACCTATCGTCGCGAGCAGGATTACAAGCGGGCCTTGGAGGACTACACCACCACCCTCCAGATCAACCCTCGCTTCAAGGGGGGCAAGACCCGACGGGGCGAATTGTACGGACTGATGGGAGAACACCCCCAGGCGATCGCCGATCTGAATGACGCCCTGGCGATCGACGACAAAGACATCAACGCCTACCAGGCCCGGGCGAAGGCCTATGCGGCCATGGGGCAGCACGAAAAGGCCAAGGCTGACCGGGCCAAGGCCCAGTTACTGCGCGACGAGAGCGTCAAGGATTCATCTTGAACGACACGGGCAGGTTTTGCGAAAAACCTGCTGCAAGCGACTGGGCGGGTGAAGGGCCAAGCCGCTTGCAACAGGCGCATACTGTTCGGTCATCGTATCCGAACCGAAAGATCAGGTAAGGCCGCAGGCCTTCAGGCTCTTTTCCAAAGTGTCCGCCTTGATCTCTTCGGGCGTGTATTGGGAGACGCCCAGCGTATTGACGGTGGATCCCACGGTCACGGTGACCTTCATCTTGAATCCCTTGGCCACCGAACCGTCGCCATGAATCTGGAAAACGGCGGGCTTCTTGGACTTATCCATTTCCGCCCCGAGCAGCTTTTCGTTGGGCGCTTTGAGCTTCATCTTCGTGAACTTTGACGCGGCAGTTTTCGCGGAAGCCCAAGCTTTTGCCAGCTCTTTGCTTGTCTTGGCGGTTGCGAGTGTACCAACAGACATGTGAATTCCCTCTGTGAGGTTTGAAGTGAAGGATCGTCGACCCTTAGTGGGACAGCGTAGAGTTACCTGGCAGGAAAGCAAGCATTTTGGGTCGCAGGGTCCAAGAACGCAGAAGTGCGAGAGCGGGCTCCCCGTGTTTATTGGAACTTCAGTTCGGTCTTTGGCAGCAGGGCTTTGATCTTGGACTGCGTTTCGGCACTGAGCGGCTCTTTGCCCGGCGTCAGACGCAGGGACTTGAGGAAGGCAAAGTCCTGCAGCACAGACAACCGCTCCTCAGGGAGCGGCACCTGGCCGAGTTCCAGGCTCTCAAGCTGCTTCATCGCTGCGATCGTCTTTAACTCTGCATCCGTCAGCTTTGTCGCATTGGTCAGCGTCAGCCGCCGCAGCGTGGCGATGTCTTGGATCATCGGGATGCTTGCCGCCGATTCGAAGCCTTCGCCGAGTTGCAGATACTCCAGCGGCAGTTTCGCCAGATGAACCAGCGCTGCCGACGTGGCCTTCGCCGTGCCGATCTCGAGCCCCTTGAGCTTGGCGAGCTTCGCGAGATGGACCGCACCGGCATCGGTGAACTTTGCGTGCGCGAGGCTGAGGTTTTCCAGGTTCGGCAGATGCTCGCATAGCTCCTTCAAACCTTCGTCGTCGATGCTGCTGCCGCGGTGGCTGACCCGGGTGAGCTTGTTGAATCCCTCGAACTTGGCATACGCCTTGCCGGTGATCTGCGTACCGACGAAGGAGAACGTCTCCAAGTCCTTCAAGCCGGCGAGCTGAATCATGCCAGCGTCGGTCAGCTTGCCGTTATTGGTGAATCGCAGCGTCTTGAGGTGCGTGAGCTTGGCGATGTGGGGCATCCACTCGTCGTTGAACTTGGTGGAGATGACGTTGAGCGACTCGAGCGTGGTGATGTGGCCGAGGTGCTCGAAAAAGACCGCGTCATAGGGATCGTCCTTGCGGTGGTCGTGCGGTCCCGCACCCGGCACGGCGAGATCGACGAGTTTAAGGCTCTGCCCGTCCGCGGTCTTTTCGACTTTGCCTTTGGCGGCCTCGACAGAGCGAATGACAAACTCGACATGCGGGTCGAGGGCAAAGGCCGGGGAAGCGAGCGTGAGCGAGGCAAGAAGGATAACGGGGAGTTTCATGGTGCTTCGGATGCTTGTGGGTGAGGTTGTTGGTGACGTTACTCGACGGGCAGCACGGTGGCACCCGAAAAGGCGGAAGAAGCCAGGTAGTGAGATGCTCTTTATCCGCCTACTTCGCCTTCTCGCGAAGCCAGCGGGCGCGCAGCAGATTGCCGGCTCGCGTGGGGCTGGCGGAGTCGGCGGGGTCGGACAGTATTTCGGCGGCGCGGGCGAATTGGGATTTGGCTTCGGTTGGGTCGCCGTCGGCCAGGGACTTCTCACCCAGCGCTTCGTGGACGCGGGCCAGATTGTAGCGGGCGCCAGTGGTGAAGGGGCCGTCGGGCTGTGCCTCGAGGGTGCGCTTTTGCAGATGGTTCAAGGCCGCGCGGTAGTCGCCCGTCTCGTACGAGGCCAAGCCCATCCAGTAGGCTGCGTGCCCCTTGGCGACGCGAATGAGACGCTTCTGCGGCGCGCCGAAGAGATTGCCCATGTGGTCGCGTCCCTGCTCGATCGCCTCGTCGGGAATGTGAACCCGCAGGTAGTAGCTGAACGCGTTCCGCTCGCCCGTGTAGCGGGCCCGCAGTTGGCTAGCCCGGCCATTCCAGAGCAGCGGCACGTCTTCCAGCGGCAAGAGCAGCCGCTGGTACGTTTCTTTCATCGGCTGCGAGAGCCGGGCAAACTCGGCCTGGTTGCGATAGGGCCGCTCCCACGCGCGGGCGGGCAGGCCGGCGGTCTCCAGACGCTTGAGGAGATGGGGCGTGTCGGCGGAGAGGACGATCCTATTAGCCACCGTCTGGTGCGACTGCAGTTCGTGCATCCGGCGGGCCACACTCGGCGGGCCGGTCTCAACCAAGGCTGTCAGTTTCTTGAGGTCGGCCGACTTGAGCGGGTAAGGATGCTCGGCATCAGCATCCAGGGCCCGCAGCAGAGCGTCGTCGGCCTGCACCTGGGCCAGGGTGGCGATCCCCTTGCCGCCGGGGCCAGGAATCGGCACTCCCAGTTCAGGCTCGAACAGATGGAGCTGCGCAGGCGTTTTTTTATCGACCAGGGCGGCGGCCCATTCGTCCCACTGGCCGGGCTTCTCGGGGTTCTCGCGGGCTAGCAGCACCACGTCCAGCTCCTGCTGTCGGGCGAGGAGCATGAAGATCCAGGCGCGATGCTGCGGCAGGCCGCGACCCAGAAGCAAGGCGTGCCAGGGATCCATCGGCAGCTCGCGCCAGGTGACGGGCAGATCGGCCGAGATCTTCGCCGCCGGGTCGACCAGTTGGATGTTGCGCACGGTCCAATCGAACAGATTGCGGGCCCGTTCGAGTTCATCGATCTTGCTCCCGGCGGCCCCCTGGGCGGCGTCGCGCAGCCAAAGCATCTGCTGCAGGGCCCAGCCGTCGTGCAGCGCAAAGCCGGGCCCGCCCGAGTCGCGCGAGTAGCTGGTGCTGGACAGGCGCTCCATGGCGGGCAGCTTCTTCACCAAGTCGGCGGGGAGCGTCTGGAGCAACGGGTCCGGCTTCCAATCTTCATGCTTGATCCCCTCGCTCCACAGATTCAGGCGATCGACCACGGTGTCCAGCGTTTCGGGATTGGCGAAGCGGACCACGGACATGAACTGCGGCTCTTTGCCGTCGGCCGTCTTGCCGGGGAGCTGCAGCTTTTGCTCGTTGTAGCGCTCCAACTGGTCAAGCATCGTCAGGGCGCTGGCCAGCAGGTCTTCGGTCGAGCCGCTGCTCGACTGGCTCGCCAGGCCGGGGGGCGCCTTGATGGTGGGGGCCGGAGAACCGCAGCCGGCCAGCGCGGCCAGCAGGCCAAGGCAGAGCGATGCATGACGAGCGATTCGGACGGGCACAGCGGAGTTCTCCACGCAGGTTTTGTCGGTTGGCAGTGGCTTCATGAGCGGCAAGGCGCTAGCCGCCGGTGAATGGGTGCTGTTCTAAGGGCTACCGGCGGCTAGCGCCATGCCGCTCACCTGCAATGTCGAATCGCAATAGGCCGCCACACTTCTGAGTCACTACGCTAGCCCGACTGGCCGATGTCGTCGATGGTTTGTCGCAGCTTCAACAGCCGCTCGAGCACGGCGGAGAAGCGGTCGAGCGGGATCATGTTGGGGCCGTCGCTGGGGGAAGAGTCGGGATCGGGATGGGTCTCGAAGAAAAGGCCGTCGGTGCCGATGGCCACCGCCGCCCGGGCGAGCGGTTCGACCATGGCCCGATTGCCGCCGGTCGAGGAGCCCAGGCCGCCGGGCTCCTGGACGCTATGCGTGGCGTCGAAGATCACGGGCACGCCAATCGACTGCATCTGCGGGACGCCGCGCATGTCGTTCACCAACCGCCCATAGCCGAAGAAGGTGCCCCGTTCGGTAAGGGTCACGTTCCCCGCCCCGGCGGCGTTCAACTTCTTTACTACGTGCTGCATGTCCCAAGGGGCCATGAACTGTCCCTTTTTCACATTCACGGCGCGACCGGTGGCCGCGGCCGCCAGCAACAGATCGGTCTGGCGGGCCAGAAAGGCGGGGATCTGCAGCAGGTCGCAGACCTCGGCGACGGGGGCCGCCTGGCTCGACTCGTGGATGTCGGTCGTCACCGGCAGGCCAGTGGCCCGCTTCACCTTGGCCAGCACCTCGAGTCCCTTCTCCAGGCCATGCCCGCGAAAGGCCGCGTTGCTGGTCCGGTTGGCCTTATCGAACGAGGCCTTGAAGACGAGCGGGATCTTGAGCTTGTCGGCGATCTCGGCCAGGCGACCGGCGATGGAGAGGGTGAGCTCTTCGGTCTCGATCACGCACGGCCCGGCGATGAACAACAGAGGCAGGCCGGGGCCGCAGCGATAGGGGCCGATCTTGGCCGGTAGATTCGACATCGGTTGTCATCCTTGCACCGGGGAGGGGGGGCTCTCGAACTTCCCGGAGCATCATACTGCCCAGCGGACGAAATTTGCAGGGCGGAGTCGGCCGCCTACGAGCGTGGGATCGCGTAGCAGGTGATACGGGGCCAGCAGGAAAAAGGTTCGCACACGGGGCGCGGCTCCACAGGGGGCAATGCCTTCCGGGGGCAATGGCTCTAGGCACTTGCGGGCCGATCTCGCTATGCTGCGCTAGCGCTCTTTTCTTCACGCTTTCCTCGTAGATTTCACTGCCATGCCGCACCGCTGGATCGCCGACCGGATGAGTTCCTTCGACAGCTCGGGCATCCGCAAGGTGTTCGATCTGGCGGCCAAGATGAAGAACCCTTGCAACCTGTCGATCGGGCAGCCCGACTTCGACGTGCCGCAGGCCGCTCGGGCCGAGGCGATCAAAGCCTTGGAGGGGCGCAAGAACGGCTACTCGCCGACACAGGGAATCCAGCCGCTGCGCGAGAAGCTGCAGGGACTGGTCGACACCGAGTTCAAGCACGCCGACCGCGAACTGTTTGTCACCAGCGGCACCAGCGGCGCGTTGGTGCTGGCCATGATGGCCCTGGTGAACCCGGGGGACGAGGTGCTGTGCTTCGATCCGTACTTTGTGATGTACCCGGCCTTGATCGGCGTGGTCGGCGGCAAGTGTGTCACGGTCGACACCTATCCCGACTTCCGCATCGATCTGGACAAGGTCCGGGCGGCCATCACCCCGCGCACGAAGGTCATCCTGCTGAACAGCCCTGCCAATCCGACCGGGCACCTGGCCAGCGAAGAAGAAGTGAAGGGACTGGCCCAACTGGCGGCCGAGCGCGACATCGCCTTGATCAGCGACGAAATCTATCGGCTGTTCCAGTACGAAGGGACGTTCCACTCGCCGGCCAGGTACAACCCGCAGACGATCGTGATCGACGGCTTCTCGAAGAGCTACGGCATGACGGGCTGGCGGGTCGGCTACTGCCACGGGCCGAAGGAAGTGATCCGCGAGATGCTGAAGCTGCAGCAGTACACGTTTGTCTGCGCGCCGCAGCCGTTTCAGTGGGCGAGCTCGGTGGCACTGGATGTGGACATGACCCCGCACATCGATGCCTATCGCAAGAAGCGCGACGCGATTGTGGCCGGGTTGGCCGACGACTTTGAACTGGCCATGCCGGGCGGGGCGTTTTACGCCTTCCCCAAAGTACCGTGGGGGACAGCTACCGAGTTCGTGGCCAAGGCCATCGAGAACGAACTGTTGATCATCCCGGGGAATATCTTCAGCGGCCGGGATACGCACTTCCGGCTGTCGTATGCGGCGAGCGATGAGACGATCGCGCGGGGGATCGAGATTTTGAAGCGGGTGGCGAAGCTGGGGTAAGAGGTTTGCACCCGTTGACGATCAACTCTCGTCTGGCATAGACGCCAGAAAGGCGTCGTCCTGATCGAGGATCTCGGAAATTTGCTCGTTGGTCAGATGGATGACGCCAGCTTCTTCGGAATCAAAGATCGGAAGAACGGCGGGCTTCGGTTGCTCGGAAAATCGAATGACGAGTTTGGAATCCATTTCTAAATCCTAGCGTCGCGTGACGTGTGCTGGCATTGGCTGGCAGTTCACCCCCTACCCAGCCCTCCCCACAAGTGGGAGGGAGCAGGAAAGATGGCACGTGGGGCGCTATCCTAGAGCAGGTCTTCCAGTTCGATCGCGCGGCCATCGATGCCGCCGGTCGCTTCAAAAAGCAGCAGCGCCTGACGCACGGCCGAGACGTCGTGTACACGGACCATCTGCACCCCTTGCGCGGCCAGCGAGAGGACCACGCCGACCGTTCCCAGGACACGCTCGGTGATCTTGTCTCCCAGCACCTTGCCGATAAATCCTTTTCGCGAAGGACCCAGCAGCAGCGGACAGCCCAGCGCATGGAAGAGATGGCTGCCGGCCAGCAGCGTCAGGTTGTGCTGATGCGTTTTGCCGAAGCCAATGCCCGGGTCCAGCGCGATCTGCTCCCGCGGAATGCCGGCGTTCAGCAGGCGGTCGCGGCAATCGGCCAGCCAGGTGAAGATCTCGGGGACGATGTCGTCGTACTGCGGAGAGATCTGCATCGTCTGCGGAGTCCCCTGCATGTGCATCGCACACACGCCGGCCCGGGTCTCGACGGCCGCGGCCAGCATCTCGGGGTCGACCATGCCCGTGATGTCGTTGATGATCTCGGCCCCCGCTTCCACGGCGGCACGGGCGACGGCCGGTTTGGACGTGTCGATCGACACGATCACCCGGCTGTCGCGGGCCAGGGCACGGACCACGGGCAGGACGCGGCGCAGCTCTTCTTCCACGGTGACTGGGGTGGAGTACGGGCGGGTGCTCTCGCCGCCGATATCGAGCAACTCGGCCCCTTCGTCGATCAGTTGCCGGCCGTGCGTAATGGCCCGTTCGGGATCGAGATACCGGCCGCCGTCGGAGAAGCTGTCGGGCGTTACGTTCACAATCCCCATCACCAGCGGGCGAATGGGAAGCTCGAGCGTGCGGGTGCGAAGTCGCCAGCGCGTGGCCCGCTCGTAGGCAAAGCGAGTCATCGGGCGGGGCCTTTCCTCACACGGCAGTCGTCGACGGAGAGGTTACTCGTCGAACTTGATCTTTTTGATCTGAAAGCGCTCTTTGCCGCCGGGGACGTCGATCTCGACCTTGTCGCCGACCTTGTGGCCGATCAGACCCTGGGCCAGCAGACTGGTGACCATGATCTTGCCGGTGTCGTAGTCTTCTTCGCCGGCGCCGACCAGGGTAAAGGTCTCTTCGTCGCCCATGTCGAGATTCTTGACGATGACCGTAGCGCCGAACGAGACCTGATCCTTGGGACCGCGGGTGGTGTCGATGATGCGCGCGTAGCTGAGTTTGGTGCGCAGTTCGTCGACTTTGCGCTGGGTGTGCGCCTGAGTCTCGCGGGCGCCGTGGTACTCGGCGTTCTCCTTCAAGTCTCCCTCGGCACGGGCAGAGGCCACACGCTGCGCGATCTCGGGCATAACGACCGACTCAAGATGATCCAAGTCAGCTTTAAGCTTGTCGTATCCGACGCGGGTCATGGGGATCTCATCCATCTCAACCTCACTCGCAGTCAACGAAGGCCAACAGAAAAGAACGGAGCGGGGGGCTCGCACGCTCCTCGAAGAGGAGGAGGAAACGAGCCGCGCAGGAACGCCTACGGCGACGTATCCCCTTGCTGGGGGAGTCCGTCGCCGAGTTGAATCGGAGAGGCACCTGCGGGCACCTCTGCAAAACAATGATTCTGCCCCGAAGCGGGCCGGATGTAAAGGTGTCGCGACGATGCAACTTAAGCTGCCCAAGCTTACGGCAGATTGGCAGAAAATGCCCGGCTGCAAGGCAACTGCCGCCAAGGATCGGTACAATCTGTCGCCAGAGAGCACGAGACAAGCCATTAGACATCAATGACTTGCAACCCTCTGCTAGCGGCAAGGCCAGGGCGGCATAGCATTTGCCGCGCTAAGCCATTTGGTAAAGTTTCTTCTGGGGAGTCATCCAAGTGCGCGAAGATTTGCTGGGTCGAGACGTCAAGCTGTTAGACGACATCCTGGGTGGCATGGTCACCGAACAGGCAGGCGAGCCCGCCCGGCAACTGATCGACTCGATCCGTCGCCTGGCCTTGGAACGCCGCCAAGGAAAGCCCGAGGCCGAGAAGCAACTGGCCGGCCTGATCGCCGGGTTGGGCGACGACGAGTGCCGCGTGGTGCTGCGATCCTTCAGCATCTTCTTCGATATGTCGAATCTGGCCGAAGACCTGCAGCGCGTGCGAGTGCTGCGCAGTCGCGAGGCTGAGGCCTACCCTGGTTCGATCGGTGAATCGATCGGGGCAGGGATCGCCAAACTGAAGTCGGCCGACTTCTCACCCCAGCAGGTGCAGGCCACGCTCGACCAACTGGGAATTGAGTTGGTCTTTACCGCTCATCCAAGCGAAGCCAAGCGGCGCTCGACTCGATCCAAGCTGCGCCGCATGCGGACCTGTCTGCAGGAGCTCGACCGCACGGATCTGCTGCCGCGCGAGCGCGAGCAGTTGGAGACCCGCCTGCGGACGGAGCTGTCGATTCTGTGGCAGACCGACTTTGTTCGCCCCTGGCGGCCCACGGTTCGCGAAGAAGTCGAACGGGGGCTGTCCATCACGCCCCGTCTGTGGGAGGTGGTGCCGCGAGTCTACGAGTCGATGCGGCGGGCCCTGGAGACGAGCTATCCGGGCTATGCCTTCCGCATGCCGACCTTTTTGCGGTTTGGCTCGTGGATGGGGGGAGACCGCGACGGCAACCCGAACGTCACGGCGCCGATCACGGCCGACACGATTGAATGGCTCCGCGACACGGCCGTGGAGCGGCACATTGCCGTCTGCAAGCAGACGTACGACTTTCTGACGATGGCTCTGAAGGAGCCGCGCGACGAAGATCCGCTGGAAAAGATCATGACCGCGGCCGGGCAGCGATTTGGCGGGTTGCCGGCGTTCCTGGCCAGCGTAGCGCCGAACGAGGTCTATCGTCGATATGTGAAAATGATCGAGTGGCGACTGCAGCAGAGCATCGGGGCAAAGGTTTACGCTCCGCTCAAGCAAGGGGCCTACCGCGATGGGGCTGAACTGGCGTCGGACATCGAGCATCTGCATAGCGAACTGGCCAAGCGAAACGGCCTGGGACAGGTCGCGCAAGAGGTCAGCAAATGGTACGACCTGGCCCGCGCGTTTGGCCTGCATCTGACGCGGCTCGATGTGCGGCAAGACAGCCGCCGGCACCGCGAGGTCCTGACGGAGATCTTTGCGCAGCTCCGTCTGGCCGAGAACTACGCCGAGCTGCCGGAGAGTGAAAAGCAGTCACTGCTGACACGAACCATGAGCTGGCAGCCGGCCATTCGCGAGCACACGCTCTCGGCCATGGCCCGCGAGACGCTGGAACTATTCCGGGTCTTGCGCGCGGGGCTCCGATCGTTCGGACCCGATGCCTTTGGCGGGCATGTCATCAGTCTCACGCACGAGCCGAGTGATGTGCTGGCGGTGCTGTGGCTGTGGCAATGGTCGGCGGCGGAAATTCCGCTCGAAGAATCTGAGTCGGAACTGGACACCGCCGAGTTGCGGATCGTCCCCCTGTTCGAGCAGATCGGCGACTTGAAGAACGCCGCCAAGATGCTGGACGTACTCCTTTCGCATCCGGCTTACGCCAAGCATCTGGCCAAGATGGGGAACCGGCAGTTGATCATGGTCGGCTATTCCGACAGCACCAAAGACGGCGGCTACCTGGCGGCGTGTTGGGGACTGTACCGCGCGCAGAGCGACCTGCACCTGGCGGCCGACAAGTTCGGGGTGAAGCTGACGTTCTTCCATGGCCGCGGCGGTTCGCTCGGTCGCGGCGGCGGCCCGGCCGCGCGAGGGATTCTGTCGCTGCCGCCGGCAGCGCTGGATGGCACCCTGCGTCTGACCGAACAGGGCGAAGTGCTGGCCGAGCGCTACGACGACGTGCAGATCGCCTACCGGCATCTGGAGCAAGTCACCTGGGCCACGCTGGTCGGCAGCGCGCTGCCGGCCCCCCCGGTGACGCCTGCCTGGCAAGAGATCATCGACGGCTTGGCAAAACGCTCGTTCACGGCCTATCGCGAGCTGGTCGATCTGCCGGGCTTCATCCAGTTCTTCGCGGAAGCGACTCCGATTGAAGAGATCGAAAACCTACCGATCGCTTCGCGTCCGGCGCGCCGCCGGGGCGAGCGCACCCTGGCCGACCTGAGGGCGATTCCGTGGGTCTTCTCGTGGACCCAGAACCGCTGCATGATCCCCGCCTGGTACGGCATGGGGACGGCACTGGCCGAACTGGCCGAGCGCGATCCGGCCGCCTGGAAACAGATGAAAGCGATGTACGCCGAGTGGCCGTTCCTGCAGGCCACCATCGACAACGCTGCGCTGGCGCTGGCCAAGGCCGACATGTACATCGCCGGCAAGTACGCCGAGCTGTCGGAGGATTCCGACGCGCAGCGGCGCCTGTGGAGCCTGATCGCCAGCGAGCGCGACCGCACCCGTAAGATGATTCTGGATCTGGTCGACGGCGACGAGTTGCTCTCGAACACCCCGTGGTTGCAGTCCTCCATCAACAAGCGTAACCCGCACATCGATCCCTTGAATCTCATTCAAGTCGAGCTGCTCCGGCGCAAGCGGAAGGCTCAAGCCGCGGGTGACGAAGTCGAACACGAACGCCTGCGGGCCTTGCTCCGTCTGACCGTGCAAGGGGTGGCCGCCGGCATGCGAACCACCGGATAAACGCGCCAACACCCGTCTCCATTCACCTCGCATGCTCCCTCTCTCCGCGCGCCCCTCTGTTCAGGCCAACCTATGAAACCGGTCGACGTTCGATCTCTGCTGATCAAAACGCTGGGGCCTTGTACTTTTGAATCGCCGCTATTGCCGCTGCTCGACGGCCGGGGCCAGAGTTATCACTACGTCGATGAGCGCGACCGGGTGCTCTTCGACGACACCGTATCGGCCGTCTCCGCCCGCGCGGTCGACCGCTATCCCAGCTTCGAGCCGGCCGGTCCGCGGCGCAAGCTGTTCTTCAATCCGGCGCAGACCCGCGCGGGGATCGTTACCTGCGGGGGCCTCTGCCCGGGGCTGAACGACGTGATCCGGGCGCTGACGCTCGAGTTGCACCTGCGGTACGGCGTCGAGAAGGTCTATGGCTTCAAGAACGGCTACCAGGGGCTGGTGGAGAAGTGCGGACGGCCGCTGCTGGAGCTGACGCCCGATCGGGTCGGCTCGATCAACGAGCATGGCGGCACGATGCTCGGCACCTCGCGTGGGCAGCAAGACCCCGAGGAGATGCTCGACTATCTGATCAAGCTGGGCGTGAACGTGCTGTTCGTCATCGGCGGCGATGGTTCGATCCGCGGCGCGCAGAAGATCTCGGAAGCGGCCGCCCAGCGCAACGTGCCGCTGGCCGTGGCGGCGATCCCCAAGACGATCGACAACGACATCATGTTCATTGAGCAGAGCTTCGGTTTTCAGACGTCGTTTACGGAAGCGACCCGCTCGATCCGGGGCGCGCACGTCGAAGCCCAGGCCTCGCCCAACGGGATCGGCCTGGTGAAGCTGATGGGGCGCCATTCGGGCTTCATCGCCTGCTATGCGTCGCTGGCCATGAGCGACACGGACTTTGTGCTGATCCCCGAGGTCCCCTTCCAGCTCGAAGGTCCCGGTGGTTTCCTGAAGGCGGTCCGCGAACGCGTGGAACGCCAGGGACACGCGGTGATCGTGGTGGCCGAAGGGGCCGGGCAGGCCCATTGCAGCGGCGGAGACGGTGGGACCGACGCCTCGGGAAACGCCAAGCTCAAGGACGTGGGAGTGTTCCTGAAGCAGCAGATCTGCGACGACTTCGCCAAGGCCGGGCTCGAAGTGAATCTGAAGTACATCGATCCCAGCTACGCGATCCGCAGCGTGCCGGCCAACGCCTACGACAGCGTCTACTGCATCCGCCTGGCACACAGTGCAGTTCATGCGGCCATGAGCGGCCGAACCGAACTGGTGATCGGACGCTGGCACAGCCGCTTTGTGCATGTGCCCATGAGCTTGGCGATCCGCGAGCGGTACACCGTCGACCCCGATGGCGACCTGTGGACCACGGTGCTGGAAGCGACCGGCCAGCCACGGTTGTTTGCGTAGGCGGCGAGTAAAGTAGCAGGCACACTCCGTGTGCCGTCCGCCGGAACTCTCTCCAACTACCACTGATTTACACTGAAGAGAGTGTCAGCGGACGGCACACGGAAACGCTGTGAACTTTAAACGGCGAGGGAGCAAACGCCGGTGGCCCCGGAACTGAGCGGCAGGGCGCTAGCCGCCGGTGGCTCAAGGGAGTGCATTCCGCCTGACGTTCTAAGTGGATTTCCTCATCAGTCTCGCTGCGATGGGAACGAATTCGCCCAATCGTGTACTACCGGCGGCTAGCGCCCTGCCGCTCAGGAAGAAGGCGGACGGCACACGGAGTGTGCCTGCTACTCTACGCGCCTCGCTGGCGCCAAGCGATGCAAGTGAACGCAACGCTAATTCTTCGCGGCCGGATTCCCTGGCCGGTTGACCCCCGGATTCGTCGGCGGGCCCTTTAGTTCGTTCAGCATCGCCTGCAAGCCCGGTACCAGCTTGCGGTCAGTGACTGGATTCGCCAACGTGCCGGTGATTTGAATCTGCATCAACTGCTGCGCTGCGCGGCCGACGACTTTATTCACCACTGGGATGCGGATCTCGTCGCGGCCCACCACGGCATGAAAGGCCAACTGCAATTCCGTGTTCATGTTCATCGAGCCGGTCCCGCGCAAGCTGACCGCATCGCCGCGGAAGTCGATCTGCTTGAACTGGATATAATCGCCCACAATGCGAAACTCGATGTCGCTCTCGTTAAAAGCGGTGGCCTCGGGCGGGCGGAGGCTCAAAATGCTGAGCATCGAGACCATGATCGGGAACTCGTAGATGTCGGCCTCGCGCAGGGCGATGGTGCCGTCGCCGCGCAGCGTGTGAGCGCCAGCACCGTGCAACTCCAGCGAGCCCAATACGCGGCCGCTCAAATGCGTCTGTTTGCCGGGCATCATCTCGCGGGCGTAGCGGCCCAGGTCGGCATCGACCAGGCGAGCCTGCAGGTGATACTCGGGCGAAGCGCCCAGCACGACCATGCCATCGCCGTAGATGGTGCCCCCGACCACCTTGGCCACCAGATGCCGCTGACCGGGCGTGTCGCGACCGGACTTACGGCGCAAGCCGTCGAGCGACCCAAAGATCACCTGCTTCTCGTCCATCCAGATGGGTCCGCGGACTTCCGTGAACTGAAAGTCCTTGTACTCCAGACTGTCGAGATCGAGCTCGCCCTGCGAGACGACTCCCTTCTCGTCATACCGGCCGGTCAGGTTCAGCCCGCCGTAGACGTTGCTCAGCTTCACGCCGGCGTCCAGCTCGCAGCGCTGCATTTGCAGCCCGATGTTCCACTGCGTGGAGCGCAGCCCTTGCCCTTCGGCGCCTTCGAATTCCAGCTCGCCGCGCAGGTTGATGGGGCCGGTCAGGCGGAGCGTCGCCAGCAGGTTACGCAGCTTGGCCGGCAAGGCCTGGTAAAGCTCGCGGTCGCGGTCGGGGCGCAGGCGCTCGGCCGAAATGTCCGAAAGCTTGAGCTTCCAGGCTCCTTCCGGCGTAGTTTCACATTCGCCGCGGGCGGAAAGGGCGACGGCGCCGTGCCTTCCCCGCATCTGCGACATCCGCATCTGCCCTTTTTCGATTTGAATGGTCCCCGCCAGCTTCTCCATCCGATAGGGGAAAGCGGTGGGCTCGATGGAAGCATCGAGCGGGAAGACGTCGATGGCCACCTCGGCCGGTGCGCCCGAGACGATGCGGACAGTGCTGCTCAAGTTGATGAAGCCCAACGGCCGAATCTGATCCCACAGTTTCTGTTCGCGGGGACGGAGCGCGCCGCGCAGCTCCTCATCGAGCGGAACGTTGCGGCCCGTCAGAAGTAGCTGCAGTTCGTTGCCCCGCTCGCCCGGCCCAAACGTGCCGCTGCACTGGATTTCTCCGCCCGAGTTCGTGCCGGTCAGATCGCTGAACCGCCAGTTCCATTCGGCCGGCCGTCCAACAGTGGGATTCCAGGTCCGACCGCGGCCTTCAATGGTGCCGCGGATACCCGTGATGGGATACGGAAAGTGCTTGAAGTTGACCGAGCCCTCTTGGACTGTGAGATGAATGTGCTGCTCTACGGGCTGACCCAGTCCGGCCTCGCGACGGAATCGGGCGTCGACCTTGAACAGGCCGCCGGGCGTAAGCGAGCGCAGCACTTGCGCGGGCTTCTCGGGCAGGGCGCGCCAGAGCTTCTCGTCGCCGGGGATCTGATCGCCCGTCAGGTACAGCTCGATCTGAGCCTCGGGGCCGGGATTCTGCACATGCCCCTTGATGGTGACCGGCTGATTGGCCGCCTGACCGGTGGCCTCGATCAGCAGCAACCGATCCTTCAGCACCAGCCGGCCGCGGATCCGTTCCAGGCGATACGGAAACTTGAAGTAGCTGACCGAAGCATTCTCGAGCTCCACGACGCCGTGCGGTCGCCAACGGGCCCCTTGGGCCGCAGGATCGTGGGTCAAGTCGAGTTCGACGTTCACCGTGCCGGCGGGGAGATACTGGTACCACAGCTCTTCGGCCTTGCCCGGCAGCAGCGCTCGCAGGCGGCTGTCGAGCGGCAAGCCGCGGGCCGTCAAGCGCATGGCGCCGGCATTGTCGGGCGAGAAGCCCTCCCAGCGGCCGGAGAACCGCAGATCCGTATCGCCGGACTTGGCCTGCACGTCCCGAACGGTAATGCCAGTCTGGTCGACCAGCACCGCCCCCTCGAGATCGCTGATCGGGAATGGCAGCCGCGGATCGTCGGCGCGACCGCGCGAGACTTGAGCCTGCACCTCGAAACGGTAGCGCTCGGGCCACTCGGGGTCGTGAGCCACCCGATACTCCACGTTGGCTCGCCCTCGCACCGCGCCGCAGCCGGCTAGCTTGCAACTGATCGGTTCGGGCAGCGAAGCGGCCAACTCGGGGCCGGCCTCGAGACCGCTCACCTTGCCGCTGGTGAACCAGGTTCCGTGCGTCAGGTCGATCTCGCCCGCCACGTCGATGCGCTGCACAAAATCGGCGGCCAGCGAGCCCTGCACGGTAATCCGCTTGGGCGGCGGTTCGTCGGGCGAATCGTTCGGCAGGCGCTCGCCGGGGGCAATATTCAGCTGCACGTCGCGCAGCCAGTAGGTGCTGGGCGGATTCTTGGTCAGGTCGACCAGTTCGATGCTGGCGTGTTCGATCGTGCCCGGCGGAGAAGGGCCTTCGCATTTCGGTTTCGGCAGGGGCAGCAGCCGGCTGGTGCTCCAGGTGCCGTCGGCTTCGTGGATCACGCGAAGCGTGGCGCCGCGGACCACCATGCGGCTGATCTTGGGCGCGCCGGCCACCAGCTCCTTCAGGTCGGTGTTGCAGGCCAGAAAGAGCTCATCGACAGTCACCAGTTCGGCGAACGCGCCGTCGCCGGCCGGATCGCGGATGGCGATGCCGCGGATCTCAATCCCTTCTCCCTCGATCAACCGCGCCGAGCGGACGTGGACGTGCAGGTTGGGATAGGCCTCGGACAGCATCGTCTCGACCTTGCGGCGGATCTCGCGGTCGACACGCAGATAGATGAATTGAGCAACGAAGACCCCCAGGGCCACTGCGATGAGCAGGGACCATTTGAAGCATCGCCAACAGCGGTTGATGAAGCGTTCGAGCAAGGGGGTGGAAGTGGCTTGTGGTTAGTGGTTAGTGACTAGAGACGACGCGTGTTCATGCTTTGGCCACAGGGCTGCGAGACCAGCCGCCGCCAGGATGGCCAGCGGGAGCAGGGCCGGTTGGCGGTAGCGGATCGAGGCCACAAAAATCACGTGCAGGCCAGTGATGTAAACGGCCGGCAGAATCAGCAGGACGATCGGCCAGCCAAGACTGCGGTGCCGCCAGGCGCCGAAGCCGGCCAGCAGCATCAGCGGCACGTAGGTGCAAGCCACGGCCAGCCGCAAGGGCAAGCTGCGGAAGGCCGGCTCGTTGGGCCAGATGTTCCAGATGCGCAGGAATTTGATGCCGGCCAATTCCAGAGCACGGCCCGGATTCTGCCTCGCCCAGGCGAGAGCCTGGTTGCGCAGGTGGCGGTCGAGTTGATATTCGTACTCGATGTGGTTGGCGTTGGTAGCCCGAGGGGTATTGAACCAGTCGAGCCAGAATAGGACCGACTGCAAGCCGCCGTGAGACATGTTACTGGAGCCGTCGGCTTCTTCATTCCACCCGTCGTAGAGGCTCGCGCCAGCTTGCAAGCTGGTCGGGACAAAGTGGCCACTGATCGCCGCGTTGCGAATCCACCAGGGAGACATCGCGAGAACAAGTCCCGCCAGGGCCACAACGCCGAGCGTCGCATGCCGCTTCCGTTGCGAACTCACGAGGCAGCCCACGAGGATCGAGAAGGGAACGAACAGCAGCCAGCTCGGACGCATCAGTGTGGCCAAGCCCGCGACCGCACCGGAGGCGAGTGCTAGCCAGCGGGAACGCGCACCGCTTTCCGATTTCCACGCGGCACAGGCCAGCGCGAGTTGGGCGATCATCAGCGGGCAGAAGGGGGCTTCGCTCAACACGAACACGCCCAGGCCACTGGCATCGGGAAGCAAAGCCAGTGCGAAGGCGGCCCAGCGCCCGACGCGCGGCGTAAACAGAAACTGACCGAGCCAATAGACGCCGGCGATCGAGCCGACGGCCAACGCGGCGTTCAAGACGCGGGCCGCGCGGACTCCAGCTTCCCCTTCGCCGAAGAGCAGAATGGCCGGGGCCAACAGCACGGGATAGCCCGGCGTACGAAAGACCTGCGCCGTGCCGTACTGGTACGGTTCCCCCTTGGCCAGGTGCGCGGCCAAGGTCCAGTAGGTGTCGCTGTCTCCAAAAGCGAACAGCTTGCCGTTCAGTCGTGCCTGCCACCAGACGCCGGCCGACAGGCGCACGACGAGCGCAAGGGCCAGTATCAGCACCAGTCGGGTGCGATCCGTCATAGGCGTGCCGTCGTGTTTTGGATGAAGTGGAAACATCTGTCGGCGCGCAAAGGCCCAAACCAAGAGCCTTTCGCGCGCGGCATGGTAGGTCGCCCCCCAAAACGGGTCAAGGCAAACTGGGTAATGGAGATGCGCGCGGTGATGTTGCCCCCGGTGCTGCTGAGAGCGGCATGCTATCGGGAATCTCAAATCTCAGATTTCAAATTTGAGATTTGAGATTTGAGAGGGCAAGCGCAGGCGTTGCTAGCGAGTGCTTCGTACAGAGGATGAGGCGATTGAATTTCCACTCCCCCATTTCCTCCCTTTGCCGTACATTTCCCCCGCCTTACTTCCTCCCTTTGAAAAGCCCGTACATGCTATCTCCCTCGCTTCGCGATCTCGTCAGCGGCCAAAAGGCCGGTGTGGGAGCGTCGTTGCTGCGAGCCGGCCTGCGACTGTGCGAGATTCCGTACTCGGCCGCGGTCGACTGGCGGAACCGACGCTACGATCGCGGGCATGCGATGAGCCACCGCGTCGGCGTGCCGGTCGTGAGCGTGGGGAATGTCACGCTGGGGGGAACAGGCAAGACGCCGGTCGTGGAATGGCTCGCTCGCTGGTACAGCGAGCAGGGGCTGCGGCCAGCGATCGTGAGCCGCGGCTACGGCGCGAAGCTGGGGGAAGAGAACGACGAAGCCCGCGTGCTGGCGGCGAATTTGCCGGGCGTGCCACGCGTGCAGAATCCCGATCGCGTGGCCGGTGCCGAGCGGGCGATCGCGGAGTACGGCGCCGACCGGATCGTGCTGGATGACGGCTTTCAGCATCGACGACTGGCGCGCGATCTCGACCTGGTGCTGCTGGACGCCTTGGAGCCCTTCGGTTGGGGGCACGTCGTGCCGCGAGGCACGCTGCGCGAACCGCTGACAGGACTCGGCCGGGCCGATGTGCTGATGCTATCGCGGGCCGATCTGGTCTCGCCTGAGGAACGGGCTCGCATCCGAAAGGAAGCGTTGAAATATGCGCCGCAGGCGGGCTGGGCCGAGGTGGTCCATCGCCCACGCACCTTGCTCTCCTCGACCGGCGAGACGCAGCCGTTGGCCTTGCTGCGCGACATGCCGGTGGCGGCCTTCTGCGGACTGGGAAATCCGACCGGCTTTCGTCGCACGCTCGACGGACTCGGTTGCCGCGTGGTCGACTTCAAGACCTTTCCCGATCACCATTCCTATCCGCCGGCTGATCTCGATCAGCTTTCGGCGTGGGTCGATTCGCTCGATGTCGCGGCCGTGCTCTGCACGCAGAAGGACCTGGTGAAGATCCCCCGCGGCACGTTGTCGGGGCGGTTTCTGTGGGCGGTCGGCGTCGGGGTGGAGTTCCTTTCAGGACAAGCCGAACTCGAGGCGCGACTGGCGGCTGCCGTTTAGTTTGGCAGAATGGCCTGTATGTGCCTGATCGCGCTCTCATTCGCTGCTCGACCCGATCAACCGCTCCTGCTGGCGGCCAATCGCGAAGAGGCTTTCCACCGCCCGGCCCTTGCGCCGCATTTTCAGCCCGGCGCGCCGCGCGTGATTTGCGGCATCGATCAAACCGCCGGCGGAACCTGGCTGGGGGTGAACCAGCACGGGCTGCTCGTGGCCGTAACGAACCGCCCCAAGCGGCTCGTCCCGTTGGCACCGCGTTCGCGCGGCCTGGTCTGCCGCGAGTTGCTGTCCGCACAGTCGGCCGCCGAAGCCCATCGCCGGGGAATCGAAATCCTGGAGCGCGACGCGTGCGCGGGCTGCAACTTCCTGTGCGTTGATGCGAGCCAAGGTTGGGTGATTCACGCCGGCGACGTGCTGGAGTCGATTGCGCTGTCGCCAGGCTTGCATCTGCTCTCGAACGGCGACTTGAACGACCCTCATGACGACCGGCTGAATCGCGTGCGTGACGCGTGGCGCGAAGAACTGGCCAGCGAGGCAACCGAGTTTGTCGCCTGGGGCGAGCAAGTCTGTAGCCTGGGGCCGGGGCCTGCGGGCGAACCGCCCATCGTGCTGCGAAAAGAAGGACGCGGGACGGTCTCCTCCAGCATCGTGGCGGTCACGCCGACGGCGAGCGACGCCCTCTATCGGCACGCGAGCGGCCCCCCCGATCTCACGCCGTACTTGGATTTCTCGCCCGTCCTGCGGGAAGTACTGGCAGCCGATGCCGCGTGATGAGAATAATCAGGGCGTGACGAGACTCTCTGGTTAAGCCGTCCTTCTCCGTCTTCGGGAGCTTCACGCCATGCCGCGCTTCGGTTCACTCTTCGCCCTGGTACTGACGATCGCTTCCACGGCGGGCCCCGCGGCTGCCGCCGAGAAGGTCGACCGGCCGAACATTCTGTTTTGCTTTGCCGACGACTGGGGACGCTATGCGAGTTGCTACGCGGCGACCGAGTCGCGTCCCACGCCGAACCAAGTGATCAAGACGCCGAACATCGACCGAGTCGCCGCCCGTGGCGTGCTGTTCAAGAATGCCTTCGTGAACTCGCCCAGTTGCACGCCGTGCCGCAGTTCGCTCCTTTCCGGGCGGTACTTCTTCGCCACCGGCCGCGCTGCGATCCTGCAAGGCGCAATCTGGGATGGCAGTGTGCCTAGCTATCCTTCGCTGGTGGCCGACGCTGGCTACCACATCGGCGAAACTTGGAAGGTCTGGAGTCCCGGCACGCCGAACGATGCGCCCTTCGGCGCAGGGAAACATGCCTACGAAAAGGCTGGCCGGGACTTCAACAACTTCTCGGAGAACGTGAGCAAGATGGTCCGCGCCGGCATGCCGCAGCGCGAAGCCGAACAGAAACTGTACGCCGAAGTGACCGGCAACTTCGAGGCCTTCCTGGCCGATCGCCAAGGGGACGGCCCGCAGAAGCAGCCGTTCTGCTACTGGTTCGGGCCGACGAACGTGCATCGCGCCTGGGAGAAAGGATCGGGCAAGGCGCTGTGGGGCATCGATCCGGATTCGCTCACGGGGAAGCTCCCCAAGTTCCTGCCCGACGTGCCTGAGATCCGCGAGGACTTTGCCGACTACCTGGGCGAGATCCAAGCCTTCGACACGGCCATCGGCCTGCTGCTGAAGAAGCTGGAAGAGATCGGCGAACTCGATCGCACGCTGATTGTCATCAGTGGAGATCACGGCGCGCCCGGTTTTCCGCACGGCAAATGCAACCTGTACGACTTTGGCGTAGGCGTGTCGCTGATTGCGTCCTGGCCCGGCGGCACGAAGGGACGCGTGGTCGATGACTTTGTGAACCTGATGGACCTGGCGCCTACGTTCATGGAAGTGGCCGGCGCCAAGGTTCCCGCTGGAATGCACGGCAAGAGCCTGGTGAAGGTGCTTACCTCGGACAAGTCGGGGCAGGTCGATCCCGAGCGGACTTGGGTTGTGACCGGACGCGAACGGCACGTGGCGGCGGCACGCGAGGAGAACCTGCCCTATCCGCAACGGGCGTTGCGGACGGACAAATTTCTGTACATCCGCAACTTTGCGCCCGATCGTTGGCCGATGGGAAGCCCGGCCAGCATTCCGCCGGATCCCAAAGGACTGGCGAGCGACACGCACCTGACGTTCGCCGACATGGATGCCAGCCCGACCAAGCAGTGGCTCGTCACGCACCGGGGCTTCGCAGAATGGAAGAAATTCTACGAGTACGCCTTCGAGAAGCGGCCCGAAGAGGAGCTGTATCATTTAGAGACCGACCCCGATCAACTGGTGAACGTGGCGCCGGCCTTCAGCTTTCAAACGGTGCGCCGCGAGATGTCGGAACAGCTCACCAAGATCTTGAAAGAGGCCGGCGACCCGCGTGTAACAGGGGACGGCAAGACCTTTGAGCGGACGCCGTTCACGGATGGAATGCCCGACAAGAAGGGGGCGAAGAAAGCCGGGAAGTGATGCAGGCCAGACGGTCGGTGTCGACGGTGGCCGCAGTCTCGGGTTCGGGCTCGTTTCTCGGTCCCGAAAAAAGCCAGATCACGAACAGCAGCAGCACGGCAGCCACGCAGAACGCGAGAATGATGACTTGATTTCGATCGAGTCGATGGGGCGGCTTTCCCTTTTTGAGCCGCGACCGCCAGTCGGAGTTGGTACGGAGCGCCGGCTTCGCGGGCTCAGGCGATGCATCAAGGGCCGGGGCCACAGGGACCGGCGACTTCGCTTCGGCGGCACGCAGATTCAGCGGCGCTAAAGGGCCCGAATCGGAGAGCATTCTCCGGAAGGCCTCGTTGAACTCGATCGTCGAGGTCAATTCCAACGGAGGCGCGTCGTCTTCTACCAGCTTCTTCCGTTTCTTCTTTTTGACCGGATCGCCCGGCGATGTCGGGGCGGGCTCGGTGGGCGAAGCGGCAGCAGGCGCAGCGGGAGCAGGATGTGCTGACTTTGCCTCCGTAGCGGGAGCGATCGCTGCCACCGGCGTTTCGGCGGGCTTCGCAGTTTCCACGGGAACGGGCAAAGGTACTTGGAGCAAAGGCCCCGGCGCCAAAAGCGAGCCTGTCTCTTTGGGCGGTTCAACCGCTCGACCCAGGCGTTGCCGCGTGGCCCGGCCAATCGCGGCCCCCAACAGTGTGACGAACTCCGTGCAGCTCTCGTAGCGCTGCTCGAGATCGAACGAGGTCGCGCGCAGCAAGACATTCGCTTCGGGGGCGGGCAGTTGCTTGGCGTCGATCCGCGACGCCATCAGATCGGCCGGGCTGTGCGGCGGCAGGCCCGTTCGCAGATGATAGTAGGTGACGCCCAGCGAGAACTGATCGCTCCAGCGGCTCAGATGTCCGTCGATTCGCTCAGGGGGCAAGTAGGCGTGAGCCACGTCGGCGGCGATCTGCGGCACCAGAATCGCCTCGGCGTCCAGAATTCTGGCATGCGTGAAGTTGCCCAGGCGGACACGCGCCCCTTCGCCGGCGCCGTGCAGCTCCAGGCTCGAAGGACGGACATGCCCATGCTGCACGGCGACGCGTGTCGAGCCGATCTCGTGCCGCATCGCGTTCAAGTAGTCGATCGCCTGCGCGGCGCCCAGCATGTGCCCCAGCAACTCGTCGGGCGGAATGCCGTCCAGGCCTTCCGCGCGGCATTCCTCCAGACGGTCGCCCAGCGTGCGCTCCACGCGGCGCTCGCTCAGCACCAGCCAGGCGGCATCCTTGAGCGAGCTGGCTTCCACGCCCACCGGCGTCAATTGCTGGTCGAACAGCCAAAACGAGAGCAGCCGGGCCAGGTGCGGGTGCTCGAGCTTCGACATCAGCGCCAGCGTGCGCAAATCGGGCGGTGCCGCAGGCGGGGCCAGATCGCGGATGAAGAGCGTCGTCTGAACGTTCGACGAGGTGGCCTCCCAGATCTCGTCGACGCCGACTTTGAACATCCTCCGGACGAGCTTCAAGTGCGGCAGCAGTTCGCGACCGGTTTCCAGCACCGAGCGGGGCGGAGGAGTCACCACCACCGACGCGGGAGCAGCCCCCGCGGCTGCACTCGCCGACGCAGAGGGCTCGGCCAGAATCACCACGCTCGCCTGGGCGATCGAGCCCTCGTACGCGCGACGCAGCTCGCGGACCATCTTCAGGCACGACTCGTACCGCGCGGCTGGCTCCAGGGCCGTCGCCCGGGCGATCACGGCGCGCTCGGCCGAGGGGAGCGCCTGCAGGTTCAACTTTCCCTTAGTGTGGGCTGCGATCACGCTGAAGTACGACTCGTCGTCGAAAGGCAATCCGCCCGTGCGCAGCTCGAAGTAGCTGATGGCCAGCGAGTACTGATCCGACGTGGGGACGTTTTTGCCGGAGCTGAGAGACTCGGGCGAGCCATAAGCCGGCGAGCCTGTGATGCTGGTCGCCCGCACGTCGGCCCCCAGCGAACGGGCCAGGCCAAAATCGCAGACCTGCGCCGATCCGCCGACCAGCATGATGTTCTGCGGTTTGATGTCGCCGTGGCTGATGGCTTCGGGACCGCGTCCCAGGTCGTGTCTCGCCGTGTTAAGGAAATCGATGCCTTTGGCTGCTTCCTCCATGTAGTCCAGCAGTTCGTCGGGCGGGATGCCTTGCTGGCCTTTTCGCTGCCAGGTCGTCAGACGATCGTGCAGGCTTTCGTCCCCCAGGCCCATCTGAATGATCATCTGGGCGGGGGCTTCGTCAGCGGACTGAAAGGCCATCGAGTCGCGCAGGGGATCACCGCGGGGCTCATCGCCGAGGAGTTTGCCCTGGCGGTCCTTCAGCCAGATGCCGGTCATCGGCACCAGGTGCGGATGATGGATGTTCTTCACCAGCTTGACGGCGCGGTACTCGGTGCGTCCCTGCTTGGCCGAGAGGTTGATGATCTTCAGCGCGCAGAACATCTTCCCGGGCGCGGTGGCCTTCCAGACCTCGCCGATGCCGCCCCGGCCCAGGAACTTCATGAGTCGGAAACCGGGGACGATCTCGTCCCCTTCCGCGTGCGGCATAGCGCATCCCGTTGCCCACTGAAGGAGTGTGTCGCCCACAAGACGACAATCCCGGCGATTCTAGTCCGGTTAAGTGGTCAACGCAAAACTCCACCGACGTCTCTTTGTGGTGCGGGCGTCTCGCCTGCCTGCGGGACCAGGAATCGCACCCCTTAAGCATACGCGATGCCTGCACCCCACGGCACGTTTGGCCTTTTCCCTTGTCCGCCCATGCGTGCCTCCCTAGAATTCCCACACACGCGCTCCTCCGTCCCTGTTTCATGGTGAAGGGAGCAGTCTCATGCCCGGTACCCTCTTGGTGTCGTTGGACGTCCCCGCGGTCGAACTCTACACGACGGCTGGCATTCTTCGCCGGGATGCTGGTGGACAGCCCGTCATTCCGCGTCATCTGAAGCTGTTTGTTACGCAGTCCGAGCAGGCCTTGGAAAAGGTCCGCGGTCTGGCGGCCTCTGGCGAGATGTCGATGGACGATGCCGCACGATTCAGGCAACTGCTGGTCGACACCTGCGCTCACGTGATGTTTCACCCCATTGTGGCTTCGAATCGCTATCTGGAGCGGTTCGCTGAAGGAGTCACGTTCGCTCAGGCCCGACACGAGCTGCAGCAGTTCTCGGTCTTTGCGCTGCAGTTCGATGTGGCGCAGGCTAAGCTCGTGGCCAACGCCCCTTCGCTCGAAGCTTACGAAGAGCGGCTGAATGTGCTGCTGAACGAGAAAGGGATTCCCTTCCGCGAGGGTTTTGAAGGAGACTTGACCGGACAGTGGAACCCCCAGACCGTCCACTTCACCTGGCTGCGGAACATGGCCGAGGGGCTGAACCTGAAGTTCGAGGAACTGGGCAAGATCTGGATAGGACAGCCCGGCACCGTGGCCTTTGTGAACGCAACGTTCAACACGTATGCCAGCACCGACCAGAACATGGCGCTAGGGGCTTCGTTCGGCATTGAGAACTGGGCAGCCAACAATCTTTGGAAGCCCTGGATCACCGGCATGAAGAAGCTGAACGCCAGCTTGCCGACGCGTGTGAACCTGGGCTATCTGACATATCACGATGCCGAAGAGGAGCATCACTCGCAGGCCACCCTGGACGAACTCCTCGAGAACTTCTGCGAACCCTGGTTCGACGGCGAGAAGTTCCTGGCCGGGGCTGACACGATCCTGACCGAAGGGGTGCAGGCGTACTACGTCTCGCAGTTGGCCACGCTGCCTGAGAAGGACGCCAGTTGGCCGAGCGAAGCGGTCGCGCCGCGCGAGTTCGATCCGGCGACGATTGGGCGGGTCTAAATAAACAGACCGCTTCGGTGGGCACAGTCCATGGTGCGAGGAGCGATCCGCTTTCGCGGAGGTTCTCTTTTCGCCCGGCGACCGGCCGTCTCAAAGAACGACGACGCCCTGCGTTTTTATACGCAGGGCGTCGGTTCGTTGCTTGCCGTACATGCCCCCCGGATGCGCGGCAAGACTTTTCTCAGGAACGATTCGCAAGGACAGGCCGGGGGAGCCTTGCGTCGTCCGTCAGACGTTTAGTGGTTGACTTCGATACCCCAGTAGATGCCTTGGATATAGGCGTCCTGCTCGTTGTTTCCGTTGATTCCCATGGCCGGCCCGGCGGGGGACAGCACACTGGGAACCGCGTAGTTGACCATGCTCGGGGCACGGGCCAGGTTGTCGATCCAGTAGCCGGTGTAACCGAAGCGGGTTCGCACCTTGCGAGTCAGCAGGTAGGCGATGTCCGCCCGAATTTCGACGACCGGAGAGAACGTGTCGTTGTGCTGCGAGTTGTTGAAGGCAGCGGCCGACGGAACATTCAGGATCGAGCCCGGAAGCTCGCCCTCCTGGTTGATGCTCTGGAAATTGAAGCCAGCGAAACCGCGGGGCTCGAAGGAGAAGAACCAGGGACCGTACTGCTTCGACATCCGCATGCCGATCTGAGGGCCCACCAGGTTGTTCTCCGACTTGGTTCGCCAGACACCTTCCGAGTCGTCCGAGAAACCATCGAACTTATAGATGTCGCCGAAGTAGAGGTACCGGGCACCGAGCATAAACTCGCAAACCGGAGCATAGGGAACCCGAGCCGGCTCGAGCCGCCAGGTCCGCATGATCTCCAACCCCCAGGCGTTGGCCTGATTGTGGACGTCCACCACCTCGAAGAGATCGCCGAGGACGCCCCCGGTGTTGCCGAAAATGATCGAGGCGTTACCGCCCTGAATCCGTTGGTTCTGGCTGATCTGGAAGCCGCCGAGCAACCAGCCCTTGTCGTCGACTCGATTTCCGAGTTCGTAACGGCTGCCGTTGTCGAACTCGTTGATGAGCACGCCCGTCGACAAGCTGGACCCGGGCTGGCCGATGAAGGCTGCCTCGGGGGTTTGGATCGCCAGCCGCATGTAGTCAATGTTGAAGTAGACGCCATTCGGCGGCTGAGGTCCTCGACCATAAGTCGAGAGCTGCGGCTGGGCAAACCAGGAGTCGCCCATCTCAGGCTCCGGAACAGGGATGTCCGCCTGTTCGTAGCCTGTGAAACGCTCCTGGGCCAAGGCCGTGCAGCTCAAGACGTACAACAGCCCTAAGGTCAGCAGCCATGTCTTTGTACGGTTCATCGATAATCCCTCGAGCCCACCGTGGCCTATGCCTTCTAACCGCTCACGGCACTCCCACGTCGGAAGGCCGAATTATTTCGTCGTGCAGGTAGTATCGGAATCACGGCGCGTGACGGTTGAGTAAGAAAGGTAAATTCTGACGGAAATGCCACGCGATACGCATGCAACGGTCGTCCGGGCGCGAAGTTGGCGAGGGGCGCGAAGGAGGGGGGTGCGCGTCAGTGGCAGCAATGCCAGCAGCCGAAATGGCGCGCGAGGGGAGCCCCCGCGACTTAACTCGCAGCGATCGAACCCTTTAGCGAGAATCGCAGCGAACCGGATCCGCTTGGGCTACGATTTCTTCCGTGGCGGCGGGTTCTCGGAGATCTCGTACCGGCGGATCTTGCGATCCAACGTCGAACGCTCGATGCCCAGGATCGTAGCCGCCTGGCTCTTGTTCCAACCGGTGGACTGCAGCGTGGCGGCGATATGCTTGGCCTCGATCTCGGCCAGCGACATGGCACTATAGCCTGGTCCTTCGCCGGCCGATTCGCCGCTGGGGGCCAGATTCGACAGCATCAGATCACTATGATCGATCACGTCGGCACGCGCCAGCACCACCGCCCGTTCGATCACGTTCTTTAGCTCCCGCACATTGCCCGGCCAGCGATAGCGGACCAACTGGTCGAGCGCGCCCGGAGAGAATCCCTTGATCTTGCGGCCGGTCTCGGCGCAGAGCCGTTCGAGATAGTAGTGAGCCAGTTCGGGAATGTCTTCGGGCCGGCGTCGCAGAGCGGGGACCAGGATCTCCAGCACATGCAAACGGAAGTACAGGTCCTGCCGGAAGCGACCTTCGGACACGTCGCGCTCCAGATCGCGATTCGTGGCGGCGATCACCCGGGCGTCGACTTTGACGGGCTCGCTTCCCCCGACGCGTTCAAAGGAATGCCCCTCGAGCACGCGCAGGAACTTGGCCTGAATGGTCGGGCTCATCTCGCCGATTTCGTCGAGCATCAGGGTCCCCTGATCGGCCGCCTCGAACTTGCCGATCTTGCGCTCCACCGCGCCGGTGAAGGCGCCTCGTTCGTGGCCGAACATCTCGCTTTCCAGCAGGCTTTCGGAAAGGGCGGCGCAGTTCAGACAGACGAACGGTCCCTTGTTGCGCGTGCTGGAAAAATGGATGGCCCGCGCGACGAGCTCTTTGCCTACGCCGCTTTCGCCCCGGATCAACACGATGGCATTGGTCGGCGCCGCCCGCGCGATCTGCTCGGTGATGCGTGCAACGGTCAGGCTCTTGCCGATGATCTCGCTTTGCACGCCCAGGCGTTGGCGCAACTGGCGGTTTTCGTCGCGGATGCGTGTCAGATTCTCGGCCAGCTCTTCGCGACGGCTGAGATTCTGTAGCGCGACGGCCAGCGTATCGGCCACGGCCAGCGTGAACTCCAGATCGTCGGGGTCCAGGTCGCGCGTGGAATCGGTCGAATACAGATGGACCAGCCCATACATGCGGTTTCCGCGACGAACCGGGGCACAAATGACGCTGGTCGCGTCCAGATGGCCTTCGCTGTCGCGCGTGACCACGTTACTGTCATCGAGCACGTTGCGCGCCAGGACCGCTTCGTGCTCGCGCAACACCGTGGTGGCCAGGAAGGGCGTGACGCGCGTGTAGTTCTTCCCTTCGGCCGCACGAGAGACGATCACTTCCAGGTCGTCGCTGGTGGGCGTCTTGACGAAATCTCGCGGAAGCAACAGCACGGCCCCGCTGGCGACTTTGACGCTGTCGAGCAATCCATCAAGGGCCGTCTTGGCCAGCGCCCCTTGATCGAGCGCCTGAGCCAATTCAAAAGCCAGCTTGCAGAGTTTAGCCGAGGCCACACCGATGGCCGACACGCCCGAGTTGGCGTCTTCGTCCTGGAACTCGAGCAAGCGAGTCTGCCCGGTGCGGTGGGTGATCGTGGTCGGTTCCGGGGCGGTCAGAACCTCGGTCTCTTCCCCCTCCGGCAGGATATCCTCGCGGAACTCTTTGACGATCAGCGAACTGGAATCCGGGAAGGCCTTCGACAGATCGTGCACAAACGCCAGCTGCGATTTGCCGATCCGAATGACATCGCCGGGAACGAGTTCGTGATCCCCCTTCAGGCCATGGGTATCGATCTGGGTTCCGTTGCGGCTGTCGAGATCGCGGACCATCCAGGCCCCGTCGGACATGAAGATCTCGGCGTGATAACGACTGCAGCGGTCGTCCTTAATGACGATCTGATTGGTAGGGGCACGGCCCACGGTGACGGTCTGCCCGGGGATGAGTCGGAACACGTCGGTCCATTTGGCCCCCTCCCGAATTACCAAATACGCTAACATGGCGTGCCTACGGGGTATACTTGGGTATGGGAGGACCGCTCCCGAATGATACATATGTGTGCAAAAACGCTACACTTTCATCACCTTATCGCCTTAAGGGGTGTCCCTGCAAGCTATTTCTGCAAGTAGTTTTGGCAGACATTCCGTCCCTGGATCGCTAGGCTGGGCAGAGTGCTTCTTCAAGTTGCGAACTTTTTGCTTGGCCTACCCACGGTGCGAGTTACCATAAATTAAGTACTTTGCGCCAATTGTCTGACCCTCATAACCAGAAAGCGCCCCGCAGCGTTGTCGAAAAGGAGCCTTGTATGAAAACCAATCGTTTCCACGCCCTGCTGTGCACTGCAGTGGTTGTGTCCCTGTTCGCCAGCCATGGAAACGCTGGCTTCAACAACGGCATCCAGCAGGCTGTGGGTGGTGTTTCGGTGGATGCCGCTGGAGTGGTAGCCAATAGCACGGTCGACGACCTGAATAAGCTGCGTCAACTGCGCGTCGAGGCCCAGTCACCGGTCCCGGAGGGGATGGGCGACAAGGTGGTCCTCCGCAAGGTTTCTCTCAAGCGACTCGCGGCTGAACTCAAGAAGCACGTCGAAGCCGACAAGAAACTGCCGGACGACATTCGCTACCTGAGCGGTCTGCAACGGATCCGCTATGTCTTCGTCTATCCCGAGGAGAACGACATCGTTCTGGCCGGTCCCGCCGAGGGCTGGAAGATCGACGAGATGGGCAATGTCTGCGGCAAGACCACCGGCGCCCCGGTGCTGCATCTGGAAGACCTGCTGGTGGCCTTCCGCGCTGCCGAAGATCTGGCCGGCGGCCGGGTGACCTGTTCCATCGATCCCTCGAAGGAAGGCATGGCCCGCCTGCTGCAATGGATCAAGGCTCAAGATGGCCGGCTGAACAACGACGCTCAGACGGCAGCCGCTTCGATCGAGCAGACCTTGGGCCCTCAGAACATTACCTTCAGCGGCATCGACGCCAGCACCCGTTTTGCGCGCGTGCTGTTCGCCGCCGACTTCCGCATGAAGCGGCTGGCGATGGGCTTCGAGCGTTCGCCGGTCCCCGGACTGAAGAGCTTCCTGGAAATGGCCGCGGGTGGGGACATGTTCCCCCGCTGGTGGCTGACCACGAACTACGACGCGCTGTTGAAAAGCGAAGACGCCCTGGCCTGGGAAATCCGCGGCCAAGGGGTCAAAGCCATGACCGAGAGCTCGTTCTTTCAGGCCAATGGCGCCCGCGACAAGAACGCCAAGGTCGACCCCATCGCCAAGCGCTGGGCCGACACGATGACCAAGCACTACGACGAACTGGCCGATGCCACGCCCGTCTTCAACGAGCTGCGAAATGTGATGGATCTGGCCGTCGTGGTGGCCTTGATCCAGAAGGAAGACCTGGCCGGCAAGGCAGACTTTGACATGTCCGCCCTGACCAGCCCCACGGTGCCGATGGTCCAGTTGAACCCTCCCAAGACCGTCCCCACGCAGGCCTCGTTTATCAAGAAGGCCAGCAAGACAATTCTGAGCGCCTCAGGCGGAGTTGAAATCCGTCCGGCACAAGCGTTGGAAAACATCGAAATGTCCAAGTCGCTGGCACCGATTCGCCAGCAGTCCTCGGCGGATGCTACAAACTGGCAATGGTGGTGGAACTAAACTTCTGACTTCAAGGATAATGAAGTCAGCAATCGCATTCCCAGCAGGGGTGCGTGAAAGGGAACTCAATGAGCTTTCGTAACAAGATGGTCTTGGCGGCGGGGGCCCTCGCAGCCGCGACCTGGGCTGCCGTCGGTCTGGCCGGAAACAACGGTTTCCAACAGCAGGCCGTGGGCGGTGTCGCGGTCGACGCCCAGGGTGTGGTAGCCAACAGCACGGTCGACGAGCTGAACAAGCTGCGCCAGTTGCGCGTCGAAGCTCAAACTCCGGTTCCCGAGGGCCTGGCGGGCAAGACAGCGCTCCGTAAGGTGTCGCTCAAGCGCCTGGGTGCTGAGCTGAAGAAGCATGTCGACGCCGACAAGAAACTGCCGGACGACATTCGTTACTTGAGCGGCCTGCAGCGAATCCAGTACGTGTTCGTCTATCCCGAAGAGAACGACATCGTGCTGGCTGGCCCTGCCGAGGGTTGGAAAGTCGACGAGATGGGTAACGTCTGTGGCAAGACCACCGGCGCCCCCGTGCTGCACCTTGAGGACCTGCTGGTCGCGTTCCGTTCGGCCGAAGAACTGGCCGGCGGCCGCGTCACCTGCTCCATCGATCCCTCGAAGGAAGGCATGGCCCGCCTGCTGACTTGGATCAAGGCCCAAGACGGTCGCCTGAACAACGATGCCAGGACGACGGTCACTACGATCGAAGAGACCATGGGCCCGCAGAACATCACCTTCACGGGCATCGAGGCTACCAGCCGCTTCGCCCGCGTGCTGTTCGCCGCCGACTTCCGCATGAAGCGTCTGGCGATGGGCTTCGAGCGCTCGCCCGTGCCGGGCATCAAGAGCTTCCTGGAGATGGCCTCGGGCGGGGACATGTTCCCCCGCTGGTGGCTCACCACCAACTACGACGCCTTGTTGAAGAGCGAAGACGGTTTGGCCTGGGAAATCCGCGGCCAAGGGGTCAAAGCCATGACTGAGAGCTCGTTCTTTCAAGCCAATGGCGCCCGCGAGAAGACCGCCAAGGTCGATCCCGTCGCCAAGCGCTGGGCCGATGACATGACCAAGCAGTACGGCGCTTTGGCCGACGCTGCCCCGGTCTTCAACGAACTGCGCAACGTGATGGACATGGCCGTGGTCGTGGCGCTGATCCAGAAGGAAGATCTGGCCGGCAAGGCGACCTTCGACGCGTCGGCTTTCAAGAGCCCGACCGTGCCGACCTCGCAGTTGAATCCTCCCAAGACCGTCCCCACGCAGGCTTCGTTCATCAAGAAGGCCAGCAAGACGATCCTGAGCGCCTCGGGGGGTGTCGAAATCCGCCCCAGCCAGGTGCTGGAGAAAATCGAGATGTCGAAGTCGCTGGCCCCGGTTCGGCTCGACGCCGCCCCGGAAGCCACCGCTTGGCAGTGGTGGTGGAACTGAGTTCACACGTCTAAGTGACGTGAAGTAGAAAACTTGAGCCTCGAGCGACCCCATCGGTCGCTCGAGGCTTTTTTATTGACATCGCCAACCCAACGACGTATAAGCAAGTGTTAATTGGTCTGATGATTGTGGATCTCCTTTCAGGACCCTCCCATGCCCGCTTCTCTCACGGGATGTGCCGATTTTCGGCGGGAACTTGCCCTCAATCGCCGAGGATTCCTCCAGGCAGGCGCGCTGGGAACCAGCGGACTGTCGTTGGCAGGATTGCTTCAAAACGAGAGTCTGGCAGCGGGGGTCACGGCCCCTTCGAAACGCAAGAACAACGTCATCATCCTCTGGATGCGGGGCGGGCCCAGTCATATCGACATGTGGGATCCCAAGCCCGACGCGGCCGTGGATTACCGCGGCGAGTTCAGCACCGTCGGCACCAACGTGCCGGGGATCTTTCTGACCGACATGCTGCCGATGTCGGGCAAGATCATGGACAAGTGGTCCATCGTCCGCAGTCTGCATCACCACGACGCCGGCCATTCCACCGGCGATCAGATTTGCTTCACGGGCTACAACTCGGGCCCCATGGCCGACGTGAACGAGATGCCCAGTTGCGGCGCGATTGTGACCAAGCAGCTTCAGCACCTTTCGCCCGAGTTGCCCAGCTATGTCATGATCCCCAAGATGGTGCCCGGCACAGGGCCTGCCTATCTGGGCGTGGCCTGCCGGCCGTTCGAGACCGGCGCCGATCCGGCCAATCCGGGCAAGTTCGAGGTCCCCAATTTCGCGCTAGCCGAGGGGCTCTCGGTCGATCGGCTTTCAGACCGTCGCGGTCTGCTGCGCGGCATTGACCGCCTGCGCAACGAAGTCGATTCAAGCGGCCAGATGGCGGCCATGGATCGCTTCACGCAACAGGCCTGGGGCATTCTCAGTTCGCCTGCGGCGCGGCAGGCCTTCGATCTGGATGCCGAGCCGCAGAAAGTCCGCGAGCGCTATGGCTTTCAAGCCGCCTACGACCCAGGCTCGGCCGACCGCTGCGGCGCGCCGGCCTGGAGCCAGCGGATCCTGCTGGCCCGACGTCTGGTCGAAGCGGGCGTGCGCATGGTGACCGTGGACCTGCGCTGGTGGGACACGCACGTGAAGGGTTTTGAATCGCTGCGCGACGGGTTCTTGCCGCGCTGGGACAAGGCCTACTCGGCGTTGATCGAAGATCTGGATCAGCGCGGCCTGCTGGAAAGCACGTTGGTCGTCGCTTGGGGAGAGTTCGGCCGCACCCCGCGCGTGAACGCCCAAGCCGGCCGCGACCATTACCCCAACGTCTTCAGCGCGGCGTTGGCCGGTGGCCCCGTCAAGGGAGGCCGGGTCGTTGGGGAAAGCGACGCCATCGGCGCCTTCCCCAAGACCAATCCCAAGACCCCGCAAGACGTGCTGGCCACCATGTACCGGCACCTGGGTGTCGACACACGGATCAACTACACCAACGAATCGGGCCGGCCCCATCCGGTTCTGCCCAGCGGCAAGCCAATTTCCGAACTGTCGTAACAGACAGACGCCTTGCCGCCAGGCTCCACGCTGCCGCCCGCTACTCTTCGCAGCAAGGGCAGATCTGCGGCACGTACACAAACAGCGTGGCGCTGTACTTGGTGCTCTCGTGGCCTTCGCCCTTCTCTTCGGGCTCCAGATGGTGCGCGGCGACAAGCACCAGGTTGCCCTCGGTGGGCGTAAAGCTCGCCTTGCCGTCGGCATCGGTGATTCGCTCGTACTGCTCGTCGAGGCCTTCCTTCAACGTGACACCGCGGGGGATAAAGCTCACCCGGGCCTTCGCCATCGGCTTGCCTTTAAAGAGCAACTGCACAGAGATCGGAACGCCTGGGCCCATCGGCGTTACGGGGTTTGACTGGGGGACCAGTTCAAAACGGTGCCCCAAGGGTTTGTCGAAGCCGGGATTCTCCTTCATCGGCTTGTCCAGGCTCTTGCTCACCACGAACATCGTCTTGCCGCTCTTCACCGAGCGCGTCGTGCCGTGCAGATTGCCGCTGGTGTGGGCGATGATATGCAGGCCGGGATCGGCCGGCTTGAAGCGGCTCGTCCAGAAGCCTTCCTTGGGCGCGTAGCCCAGGTCCACCAACTCGGGCAGCAGGTCGTAGCGTTTGCCGTTGGGCGAGATCACATCCAGCGTGATGTTCGTCGGCGTCACCTTGCTCGCCAGTTTGAAATCGCGGTGATCATTGCCGTGGTTGCCCAGCATCAGGTCCACGTGCAACACATCGCCCGGCCGGACCAGGTTCGCGTTCGTCTGGATCCAGGTGTCATGGGCAGTCACCGGCACGGCCATCCACATCAGGCTCAGCGCGAAAAAAAATCGTTTCATGGGGAAACTCCAGTAAGTGTGATTCAAAAAAGGAGATCAGAAGTCGGCCGTCACTTCGTTGCCGCCGCGCGTGGCGATGGCTTTCCAGGTGACGACCTCGATGTTGTCTGAGACAAAGCGGACGCTGCCGTCGCAAAGTGAGAGATTGACGCCGCCGGGATGATAGCTTCGGGCAGTCTTCAAGCCGTAGTTGTTCGACGCGTTCAGACAATCCCACGACGAACTGTTGGGCGTGAAGAAATGGTTATAGAGCGTCGCCAGATAGCCACCATTGATCCAGCGATCGCCTCGGTTGCCGGTGTAAGGACCCGAACTGCAACCGGCCTGAGTCGTCTTGGTGCTGCCGGAGAGCTGCACCGACTGCAGCTTGGTGGAAACGGGCGCCGTCTTGCCGTCGCCGATGATCGATTCGCTGAAGGCGGCGGTTTGGGATGTCCCATCAAAAATATCAATGACGCCCACTCGTGTGTTGAGCAGAAAGACGCCGTCGCCGGTGACATAGTCACCATCGTTAATGCCGGTGCCGACATTGGCCACGTAGTTGTTGCCGCCAAAGGTGGACCCGGTCACGCGGCCGCGTTGGTTGTCGCTGGGGCATTGAAAGATGGTTACCGCTGTGTTGGCCGCCGTCAGGTTCGCGCCGGCCGACGTCGGCTGCGTGTAGTCGATCAGATTCTTCAGGTTCGTCTGCTCCAGATAAGGGAGCAGCCGTGCATGCGTTGAGAACGGCGTGGGCCACGGATCGCGACCCGCCGGGAACTGGCTGTAGATGCCATGGAAGTTGTGCAATGCCAAGTTGAGCTGCTTGAGATTATTGATGCAGCTTGCGCGCCGGGCGGACTCGCGGGCGGTCTGAACCGCCGGCATCAACAGGCCGATCAAAATGGTGATGATCGCCACGACAACTAACAGCTCGATCAAGGTGAAGCCCGATCGTCGCGAGCCTTGGCTGCGCGCACAGGTCTTGCGATGAAAATCAAAGAACATGAAAACGCTCCGCGGTAAGTGGATGCAGGAGCTTTCGCGCGCAGCCCAATGGCGCGCAGCGAGAGCGACAGAAACTGGCGTCATTTCAGGCTGCCATCGTTACCAGCGGGATCGCCAGCCAACCTCGAAGCGTGCAGCGCACGCAAACCAAGACAGCTGGCCACGGGCAATCAGGCAGCAGAGCAGAAGTGCGCCAGGCGAGGCGGAGGGACGGGCGGGTCGGCGAATACAACCGGAATGAGAAGCGCCACGATGACGACGCGCCCGGTGAACTGAATGGGCAGCGAATCAACAGGCCGCGCCAGAGGTACTGCCATTGCAGCCGTGAGCCACGAGTCCGCATGGCCCTGACACTTTCGTGCGGCGAAGGCCAAGCCTCGTACTCCGCGCGGCTTGGCTGCTTGCGCGGAAGCCGCCGCCGACGATTTCCTGTTCTTCATCGAGCAGCAACTTGGCACGCTGCTTGAAGGAAGAGCCTTAGCGCAACAGCAGGTGCCGCGGGCTTCGGCGTCAAGCGAGCAACCGCAAGCGGCTAGAGCAATGATTGGGGTTGCTTGCGATACGGACGCTGGCAGCGGAACGCCGATCGTCGACACCAGGTAAGCGAACAGCCAGCCGATCGCCATGATACGGCGCGGCCCGGTGAGATTCGGTGAATAGGCTCGTTGGCTGGCTGTCATGGAGAGCTGATCGCCTGGGAACACCCTCAGGAAAATAGTCGTCCCAGGGGGAGGTGTCAAACGCCGAGGACCTAATCCCTTAGGGCTTCGCGATTCAAGGCTTCCACTTTTCGCGGACCACGCGTTCCCATTCGTCTGCCAGAATTTGATGCCCTGAGTACGTGGGGTGGATGCCATCCCAAATCCAGTGACTGGCCGGGGCACGCTGGCAGGCGTCATCCAGCACCTTTTGGAAATGGACGAGTGCAGCCCCGTGTTTCTGCGCCAACTTCGCCACGATCTCCTGGCGTTTCACCACGTCGACATTCGGTGAGCCCTTGGCCGGTTCCTTGGCCTGATGGTTCAACAAGAACGGCTCGCACAGGACGAGTTTCACCTGCGGATTCGCCGCTCGGGCGTCGCTCAAGAGCTTGTCGTAGACCTGCTCATACTGATCGAGCGGGACTTTTCGCCCGGAGTCGTTCACCCCGATCAGGATGCTCAGCACATCGGGCTTCAGATCGAGCGTCTCCTTCTGCCAGCGTTTTTCCAGATCCAGGACCGTGTTGCCACTGACGCCGCGGTTCATGAACTCAAGCTTCGTTTCGGGAAACGCTGCCCCATGGCGCGCGGCCGTGATGAAGACATACCCATGTCCCAGGATGTGGTTGGGATCGGCGCTTCGCCCTCGATTGCCGTCGGTAATGGAGTCCCCTTGAAACAGCACCCGAGCGCCGGGCGTAAAGGCGGCGACAGGCTCCAAGGCCAGCACCGGCGTGGGGAACGCGCACAGCAAGGCGAGCCAAGCGAAATTTCGGGCTGGCATGGCGGTTTTCTGCAAGGGAGTTTTGAGACGACGGGGTGGGTTGGGGCTGACAGCGGGTCATGGTATCAGGTCCCCATCCCGCTGGCGGCGCGTGCCCCGCAAGATGCTTGCAGCGGGGTTGAAATCGGGGCATCGGCCGGGCTTGCGAGCCGTCATTTTGATGCTATCCTTCCATAGTCTCAGCCCTAGGGAACGTGCCGGCGTGGAGGCTCGTTGGATCAGCAGGCTTCGCGGCCTGCTGCGATCAAACGCTGCTTCGCCGACGTGCCGTAAATCCTTAGGGCGAAATACTTTGGCGGCGTAGCTCAGTTGGTTAGAGCAGCGGAATCATAATCCGCGTGTCCGGGGTTCGAATCCCTGCGCCGCTACTCAAGAAAGCCCGAGAATCCCGCATGTTTCGCGGTGGTTCCGGGCTTTTTTCGTGCGCCACACTCTCTATCCATACCGCAGAATACCGCATGATCGCGTGCAACTCTCCACCTCAATGCTGCGGTTGGCTGCCCGCCTCGGGCCAGTAGGGTGAAGACTCAACTACCTCCGTCCCGGTGTTCTCGTACCTGGAAATCTGGCCGTCCTGAGATACCACAAAGCAGCACGTCCCCGCATTCTCCTCGCAGAATGCATGGGCAGAACGGTGCCGCATTCCGCCGCTCTTGAGTCGAGATTTTGATGGGTCATGAAATGGGAGCTTCCCACCAAAGCCAAGGAGGTTCAGTTCCGAGTCGAACACGGTGCAGCCGTCGACGCCAGCGATCGTGGCGAGGGCATCAATCGTCGATTTGGCAACGTGTCGGCGCCACATCCAGTTGTTTTTCTCTCGCGTCGATTGCGATTCAAAGTGAGCAACGGATGCTTCCCGGCCGGGCGACGGATAGGACGGCAGACTTGCGCGCAACAGACCTACGATTGCATCCTTCAAAGAGCTGTCGTTGGTCGGATAGCCAAGCTTAATTCCGCGGAGTTCTCTGTCGGGCAGGATGATGAAGCATCCGCCCTTGTGTCGCTCTGACGTGAGAAGCAGCAGGTCACTCCACGAATTGACGATGGGCAAGAAAGCGTCACTCTCACTCAAGTTCGGTAGCTCTCGCTGTACCGCATCGCAGGCGACCTTCCACCAACTCTCCAGGAAACCGGCACGAATGCTACGAAGCACCCCTCCGCACAAATTCCACCTTCCGTGAAGTTCACTAACTCGCAGACTTCCAGGCCCGTCCACCCGAATCATGAGCCCTGGCACCGTACCCTTTCTCCAAGTCTCGGCACTGAAGAGCTCCACAGCGCCGTCGCCTGTATGCGCCAGTCGAATGGCAATGCATTCTAAGCCTCGACTGCTCTCCAGAACCTCGAGTGCGAAATCGTGAGAGGCGGCTGCTGGAGCAATCTTTCGCAGCTCGTCCGCAGACTCAAGGGGAATGGGCGTAGCAAGATTGGCGATTCTCCAAACCTCTGCATTCGCAATGAAGGCCGGTACGAAAAGCCTGAACCTCATGAGTGCGCCCTCTTCTGCCACGGTACTGGCACAGAAGGCCAACTTTACAAGGTCCGCGAGCCCCGCGTCAGAAACAGCCCCCAGTAGGTTCGACAGCGTGCTTGGCCTGACGGTAGATCGGTACTCACAGATGGCAGCGGCCAACTCCTGCGGACCATCAATCGACACTGTCATGGTATTGCCGGCGTGAGAAAGGGATGAGCTTCCCCACATTGTTGCCTTTCCAGGGGGATTTGCGAAGCTGCTTCCAGTAGCACGGTCGCTACCGGCCCCATGGAACCCGGTGGCTGATCTCTCTGCATTCTGGGCGACAGCCACCATCAAAGGATGCAACCATGACGTCGATCACGCGACCGATACGTTGTGTTCCCAAGGGAATCCCTGCGCCGCAACTCTTCGAGTCGGGAAGACAGCCGTTTTCCTGAGGACTTTGCATCCTCAGGGAAAAGGCCGCGTACCTTTCGGAAAATTTCCAAACAAACTCTACAATCAGCTTTTTGAAGATCTGATATTTGCTACAATCCGTTCTGGGGCACCTGCCATAGGAATCGAAGACCGAAGGAATTGAGCCGGGGTAACGTCTGGTAAGGCTTGCGAGCGTCGCTGCTTTGCCGACCGCTACGCCGCAAGAGTCGCGACGGTTGTGTCCTTACGGGGGATTGCAGATGAATCCGCGTAACAACCCGAAAACTTGCGTGCTCCCCCCAGCGCCGGCGCTCCCCGGGACCTCTGCGCCCCCCCGTGGCCTCCGCGCCCCAACCCGAAGAGTTGCAACTGCCCCTTTCCTGCTCCCTCCCACTCCGTGGGGAGGGCTGGGGAGGGGGGCCGCACTCGTGCGGATTCACCGACTCGCAGACTTACTCGCCCCCGGCAGCGCCCGCGCCCCCTGTGGCCTCTGCGCCCCAACCCGAAAAGTTACAACTGCCTCTTTCCTGCTCCCTCCCACTCCGTGGGGAGGGTTGGGGAGGGGGGCCGCACTCGTGCGGATTCGCCGACTTCCGCGCCCCAACCCGCAAAGTTACAGGGCGACACTGGCGAGCTTGCCCCGAGCCACAACCCGAAGACTTGCGCGCTCCCCCCAGCGCCGGCGCTCCCCGGGACCTCCGCGCCCCAACCCGAAGAGTTACAATTGCCCCTTTCCTGCTCCCTCCCACTCCGTGGGGAGGGTGTATAGACCGGGGACATGGGTAACACTCGTTCGGGGACATGGGTAACACCTTTCGGTACGGTAAATGGCTCCTGGAAACAAGGAGTTATGCCGATGCCTTGGAAGGTAGAT
>Ga0105047_10000482_pt1 | contig 67915 bp, 55 predicted proteins | sample MAT04_FD_78384 | JGI IMG/M metagenome (GOLD analysis project Ga0105047, IMG submission 78384) | Freshwater microbial communities from Lake Fryxell liftoff mats and glacier meltwater in Antarctica - MAT-04 (megahit assembly) | ecosystem: Environmental > Aquatic > Freshwater > Ice > Liftoff... | reverse complement strand
TGCGCCCGCTCGTCCAACCGATCGACACGTGGTTTGAGGCGCGGCGGCTGGGACTGCTCTTTGAGGCGCAGGTCGGCGGCGGCAAGCTGATGGTCTGTTCGATGGACCTGCACAGCGATCTGGAGCACCGGCTAGTGGCGCGGCAGATGTTGGTCAGCCTGTTGGCTTATCTGCAAAGCGCTGATTTTGCGCCCCGCATCGAGGCCGGCGTAGAAGTGATCACCGCGTTACTGCGGAAGGGATAAAGCCGGACGCGCAGGAAGGCGTGAAGATCGGTGAGTGATGAATGACCAGCTATTCCCGGAGCTTTTGCCGAGATTCCCAGAGGTAGAGAGCGTTTTTCGGGCAAAATCTTGACGAAAAATATTCCTTTCTACCTCTGGGACCGGGAATTGCTGCCTACATTGTGCGGTTGGTCGAATTGACTGGGCAGTCTGGAACAGTGAAAATCGCCTTCCCGGGCGAAATCACCGCCGCCTTCCGCACCAATCTGATGGGCGAGCAGATCGCACGGCTTGAGGCCGAACCGGTGAAGTCGCCGGTGTACGGCCCGCTCAGTTGGCAGCAAGTGACCTTGTCGATGCGCGGTAACGAAATCGCCACACTCTACCTGGATCTGGCGCAGGGGCGCAAGACGACGCGCGACCTCGGCAGTTTCCGGTCGGTATGGGCGGACATCCCATTAGATTACCAAAGAGGCGTGACGCTGCTTCCAATGCACCAAGCGCCGGTCCTTGCACGGCAGCAATCACCGGCTTGTCCGGGTTAGGCGTCTACTTTCCTGCATCTTTTTTCCGTAAGAATAGTTTCAACTTTACATTGAGAATTGCTGACACAATGGCAATCCGGTTGACAGTTCGGCCGTTTTTGATTATGCTGATTGTGCTTCTCATGTTCCCCATTTTTCCGGTCTTTTGCCATTTCTACACAAGAGGAGGACTAAGGTGAAGAGCGCAAACACAACGCTTACCCGTCGCGATCTGTTAAAAGTCATGGGGGTCGGTACGGCGACATTGGCCCTGGCTGCATGTGCGCCCGTAGGCGCACCGGCTGCGGCGCCGCAAGGGGGTGAAGCTGCACCCAGCGCGCAAAAGGTTACGCTGCGTTTGGCAAGCTGGGATTCGAAGAATGCCGAGCCGATTGAGGCCGATGTCCTGGCCGCGTTTGCTAAGCAATTCCCCGACATCGGGGTTACGCTCGAATTCAACCCTGACGCCTACGACGACAAGCTGTTGACATCGATGGCCGGCGGCACCGGGCCGGACGTCTTCATGTGGTGGAACTTCCCCGGCCTGGCGGCCAAGGGCGGCATCCAGGATTTGACTGACCTGGTTAGCGGCCCCAGCCCGCTCGACCTCAACATCTATTTCAAAGAGGTTCTAGACTACAACCGGTTCGGGCCAGGTCTGTATGGCTTGCCCAAGGACTTCACACCGCGCGCCTTCTACTTCAATCAGACGCTGTTCGATGAGGCGGGCGTGCCTTACCCGACAGCCGACTGGACCACCGAAGACATGCTGGCAATTGCGCAGAAGCTGACCAAAGGGGAAGGCGCCGACAAGCAATACGGGGTCTATTCTTTCTCCGACACCTACGCACAACAGGGGTACATCTGGCAGGCAGGTGGTGACTATATCAGCCCCGACGGCAAAAAAGCCAGCGGCCACTGTGACAGCGAAGCTACAACGAGCGTGATCGACTGGCAGGCCGCATTGAACTTGAAGCATGGAGTGGCGCCGACGGCACAGTCGGTCGCCTCGCAGCAAGGCGGCGCCGACCAGCTCTTTATCGGCGGCAAACTCGGCATGTATGACACCGGTCGCTGGCCGCAGGCCCAGTTCAAGAAGGTCGATGGCCTGAAGTTTGGTACGGTGCTCCCGCCCATGGATGCCCAGACCAAGAAGCGGGTAGTCGTGCTGCATGAAGCCGGTTTCTGTATCAATCCGGCATCCAAGTTCAAGGGCAACGAAGCTTGGGAACTGACGAAGTTCGAAAGCGGGGCGGAAGCGCAGACGATTCGCACGAAGGCCGGCTGGGCCGTGCCAGCTTTGCCCGCCGTCGTGAAGGAGTTGAATCTGATGGAGGATCCGCTGGAGAAGACCTGGTTCGAGGCAGTGCCGTTTGCCACGGTTCCGCCGTGTTTCATGCGCACGACCCAGTGGGACTCGGCGAACTCCGAGCTACAAAACGCCGTCGACAGCGTCTTCTTGGGCAAGGCCACGTCCGCCGAGGCCATGAGTGCAGCAGCGCCCATTGTGGACGGCATTCTGGCCGAAGCGTAACCAACCATTTTCTTGCAGTGTGTGATTGACGTTGACCTTCCCGGAAGCTTGACAACTTCCGGGGAGGTTTGATGCGCCCATGGCGTGTTCGCTCGCTGACGATTACGGTTCTGACAGAGCTACGCACGTGAGTAAGTGGCGTTTCTTGTGCACTGCCCATACGTCTGGACCAACCGGAGAAGATGGCAATGGCTACCCAAGTAACCACGACCGGGCGCACGCATGTGCGCAAACGCATGACGGCGCGCGAGCGACGCGAGGCCATCGAGGGGTATCTATTCCTCTCGCCCTGGGTCATCGGGTTTGTGATCTTCACCGCCGGCCCAATGCTCGCTTCTTTGGCGCTCAGTTTTACCAAGTGGGGCCTGATCGATACCCCCGTCTATATTGGGCTGGGCAACTATATCAAGATGGCCAATGACCCGCTCGTCTGGCACTCGCTCTCGGTTACCGTGCGCTACACGTTGCTGACGGTGCCGCTGCGCCTGGTGATCTCATTGGCCATCGCGCTGATCTTGGTCCGGCCCATCCCGGGCGTTTATGCCTATCGAGGCATTTTCTATCTGCCCAATCTGCTCGGTGGCGTCGTCACTGCGCTGCTGTGGATGTGGGTCTTCAACCCAGATTACGGCATCCTCAACTACTTGCTGAGCCTGGTTGGGATTGCCGGACCCGGTTGGCTGAACGATCCGGATTGGGCGTTGCCCGCGATCGTGATCATGAGCGTCTGGAATGTCGGTGCTTCGGTCATCCTCTTCATCGCCGGGCTGCAGGCGATTCCAGCGCATCTCTACGAGGCGGCCGAGTTGGACGGTGCCGGCGGTTGGGCGAAACTGCGCTTCATTACGATACCCATGTTGTCACCGACGCTGCTCTTTTTTCTCATCAGTTCGATTATCGCTTCGTTTCAGGTTTTCGATATCGTCTTCGTGGCCAGTTCGGGCGCCGGCGGGCCGATGCGCAGCACGCTGGTCTACCTGCTCTACTTTTATCAGAACGGCTTCAAGTTCTTCAACATGGGCTATGCATCGGCGCTTGTCTGGCTGCTCATGGTGATCATCTTGTTCTTGACCGCCATCATTTTCCGTTCCTCCGGTCGCTGGGTCTTCTACGAATCCGAGGTGCGCCGATGAGCCCAAACACAGCTTCGCGGCCGGCCGCCAAGCGTGGCCCGCGCAACTGGGAGCCGGTGCTGCGCAATTTGCCCGGCAACATCGTTATCTTTGGGGTCCTGGCATTGGGCATCATCACAATGCTGCTGCCATTTGTGTGGATGCTCTCGGCGTCTTTCAAGGTCGAGGAGAAAATCCTGCTCTACCCGCCGACGCTGTGGCCTGACCCGTGGACGTTGGAGAATTATCGCTACGTCTTTGTCGATCTTGGTTTCATGCGTTTTGTCATGAACAGCTTCATCGTGGCCTTCTTTACGATTAGCGGCCACGTAATTTCGGGAAGCCTGGTCGCGTTTGGCTTTGCGCGCATGCGTTTTCCCGGTCGCAACGTGCTCTTCTTCCTCGTACTGAGTACGATGATGATCCCGTTCCAGGCCTATATGATCCCGCGCTTTCTCATCATGCGCTGGCTGGGGCTTTTGGACACGCTGGCGGCCGTGTTTCTGCCGTACCTATTTGGCGGCGCGTTCTACATCTTCTTGATGCGGCAACACTTCATGTCGATTCCATTCGAATTGGACGACGCTGCGCGCATCGACGGTTGCAACAGTTTCCAGATCTATTGGCGTATCGCCATGCCGTTGGCGAAACCGATCGTGGTGACGGTGGCCGTGCTCGAATTCCTGTCAGCGTGGACGAGTTTCCTGGAGCCGCTGATCTACTTGAACACACAGGACAAGTACACGGTGTCGCTCGGCTTGTCTTTGTTACGCAGCGGTTTTAGCGGGCGCATCGCGTGGGGACCGATGATGACCGCTACGGCGCTTAGCGCGTTGCCGCCGCTGATCGTTTTTCTCGTGGCGCAGAAGCAACTGATCGGTGGCATCGCCGTTACCGGCATCAAGGGATAGAGGCCACGATGCGCATAGAACCGATGGAGATGCAGGAAGTTCAGCAACGGATTGCCGTGACGGCCGCAGGTTTGACCTTCGACTTCGAGTTGGCGTTGGTGCCTGAGGGCGACGTGGAACTGCAATGCACGGTGGAACCGGTGACGGGCAGTGACGATAGCTATCTCATTCGTTTTGGCGCGCATACGGTCACGGGGCAACCGTTTACGGCCCACGGATTGACCGTGCGTTGGGAAGTAGCGACGGTCGACATGCACGGATTCTATGCTGCCACGCCGTGGCCGATGGAACTGGCGGCATTGCCCTTCTGGGAGGTGGAGAAACAGACGGCGACCAACATGGGGTTGCCGTTTGCGGCGCTCTTTCACCGCGGCGGCGAGAATCGCTATGCTTTCGGGCTGATTGATCAGTTGACCGAAACCGATCTCTCGTGCACGCTCTCGGAGGCCACCCGATCCTACCATTTTCACTGGCGCAAACCGCTTGTCGCGACGTCAGTCACCGGTGTGCATTGGCAAGAAACGCTCTTTGTCTCGCGCGATCGCCGTCCGTGGCCCCAGATCTTGGCGTTCTACCGGCACGTGGTTGAGCGCGAGTGGCCGCAGCCCCGTCTGCCGGTTCCCGAGCACGCCTACGACCCTGTTTTTTGCACCTGGACTGCCATTCATCATGATGTCGACCAGGCATGGATTCTGCGCAACGCGCCCCTGGCTGCCGATCTCGGTTTTCGCACCTGGTTGACCGACGACGGTTGGTTCACGGATAAGGCCAGCTTTGCCGACTACCGCTACACCGGTGACTGGCAGCCCTGTGTGGAGAAGTTTCCCGATTTTGCCGGTCATGTGCGCGCCGTACAGGCGATGGGCCTGCGCTACATCTTGTGGGTCGGCCCCTTTATGGTGGGGGATGAAAGCTGGGCCGCCGATCGCTATGCCCATTTGCTGTCGGATCATGACGACCGGTTGCACTACAGCCAGCTTTCCCCCTGGTTTGCCGAGACGGGCGTCGTGGTGGCTGACCTGTTGGAGCGCTTGGTCGAAGACTATCGATTGGACGGGCTGAAATTGGACTTCATCGATGCCGTCCAGCGTACGGGCGAACGTCCACCCAACGCCGACTTCGCGAGCCTGGGTGCAGGCATCTATGCCACGCTTTGCCGTGCGGTCGAGCAGATTGTGGCCGGGCGGCCGGGCCTGCTGATCGAATTACGCAATCGCTATACCAATCTGGCGGGACGCCGCTATGGCAACCTGTATCGGGCTTCTGACGTGCCGATCAACTTTGCCTGGAATCGTTGGCAGGCGGCGCTGCTGCGGCTGCTGGCGCCCGACCGTGCGGTTCACCTGGATCCTGCCTTGTGGCACCCCGATGATCCAGACGAGAACGTGGCAGTTCACCTGATCAATATGATTTGCAGTGTGCCGATTGTCTCGGTCGAACTGGACCGTTATCCGCAAAGCCATTTGGATCTGATTCGCAACTGGATATCCTTCTATCATGCCCATCGCCAGACCATCATTCATGGGGACTTTGAACCGCTATTTCGCCTGGGCCATGTGCCGCTGATTCGCTTCACCGGCGACCAGGAACGCATCATCGGCCTGTACGACGACATTGCCTTTTCCCTTGGCAACGGTCCCTTTCCGCTGTGGATCTTGAACGGCTCGACGCTGCCCTACATCGACCTGCTGCCCGATGGCGCCAGCGGCACCTATACGGTGACGCAGCGGGACAAGTTCGGTCGCTTCGTTGGCCAACAGGTCGTGCAGTTCCCCACGCATCGGTTGGCGGTCGAAGTGGGTGGAAGCATTCAGATCCATGCATAGCCCCGGTCGGATGATCCGTAATGATCGCGCCCCCACGATTTCCCTGGACGGCACGTGGGCATTTTGTGCCGATGACGCCGGGATCGCCGGCGAAATCGTGGTTCCCGGCTGCTGGGAGGCGCAAGGGTATCCCAAGACGCTGGACGGCCCCGTACGCTACCGGCGCACTTTCCAGTTGCCGGCCGCATGGTTCGGCCAGCGCGTCGTGGCCGAATTCGACGCAGTCAGCTATGCGTCGACGGTGTCGTGCAACGGACAACAGGTTGGCCACCACCTTGGCTTGTGGACACCCTTCGCCGTGGACCTGACGGCTGTCCTGCGTCCAGACCAAGAGAATGTGTTGGAAGTGGAGGTTGTGAAGCCCTGCCATGCGCTGACGGGCGGCGAATATCCGCTGCGTACCACGTTGGCCGGTTTCCTGCCCGATATCGCTACCTCGTTCGGTGGACTATGGCAAGGCGTGCGTCTGCGCCGGCTGACGGCAGGCATCTGCGATCTGTGCGTCGATGCCGATCCGACGACCGGTACATTGTCGGTGCGCGCGTTGCTCATTTTGCCGCTGGCGGTGGAGGCGGGCGTGGTGCGCGTTGCCGTCCATTACGATAGCGCGCTCGTCGTGGAGTATGCCATGCCGGCGATGGTCGATAGGCCCGTGGATATCGCCCTACCCATTGAGAATCCCCGGCTTTGGTCGCCCAGACAACCGGCGCTCTATGCGGTGGAGGTGCAACTGCGCGATGGTGACAGGGTTTTGGCCAGCGTCACCCAGCGTGTCGGCTTTCGTCAACTCGCGTGCGACGGTGAAAAACTTCTGTTGAATGGCGAGCCGATCAGCCTGCGCGGGGTGTTGAGTTGGGGCTGGAATCCAGACATGATTGCTCCCGCATACACGCCGGAACAGGCGCGTGCCGAAATGCGCCGTGTGCGTGCCCTGGGTTTCAACCTGATCAAGCTTTGCCTCTTTGTTCCGAACCAAACCTATTATGACCTTGCCGATGAAGAAGGCATGCTGCTTTGGCAAGAGTGGCCGCTGTGGTTGCCCGAAGTCACGGCCGAGTTGCGTGCCCGCGCGCCCGCAGAGTATGCCGACTATATGCACCTCGCGCGCCACCATCCGTCGGTGGTGATCTACAGCCTGGGGTGCGAGCTGGATCAGAGTGTCGACCATGCCCTCTTGCAGCAGTTGGATCGAGTAGCGCGCCGTGCCGTGGAAAACGTGCTGTTCTGCGACAACAGTGGTTCCGGCGAGGCATACGGCGGGCTGGCCGTAGATTTCGCCGATTTCGCCGATTATCATACCTACGGCGACCTGCACTACCTGGATCCGATTCTGGACCACTGGCGGCGCGACTGGCAGCGGCCGCGGCCGTGGATCTTTGGCGAGTTCTGTGATTCAGATGGATTCCGCGATCGCGAACGGGTGATCGAGACCAACGGAGGCGCCACGCCGTGGTGGATGACCGCCGACAATCCGACGCACATCTGGCGGCCCGAGATGCGTGCCGTGTTGGCCGCGCCGGAGCGCTTGGCCGCGGCACAGCCCGGGTTCGCGATGCCGGAGTTGATCGAGATTGCCAAAGCCCAATCCTTGATGGTGCGTAAGGCTACGCTCGAAACCGTGCGCAAACGTCGCGCCGTGCAGGGATATGTGGTCACCGGGCTGCGTGATGTACCGATCACGACCTCCGGAATATTTGATGACTTCGATGAACCCAAGTGTGTGGCGGATGTATTTCGGCTATTCAACGATGACGCGGTCCTCTGCCTAGATGTTGGGCGCAGTCGTATCTGGCAACATGGCGGAGACCGCCCAGAACGGCTGGATCGGTATTGCTGGTGGGCCGGAGAGCCGGTACGGTTGAACGTGATCTTGAGCCATGCTGTGCGATCGCTGGTCGAAAGCGGCTTGTTGACCTGGCAGGTGACGGACGACGATGGGCGTCTTCTGCAGGCCAGAACGGCCCTGGTGGAGCGCCCGCTGCCGGCAGGACAACCGGTTGAGTTGTGCGTGCTTGAGTTCGACGCGCCGGTGCGCCCGACCCCCCAAGCCTTGACGTTAGGCATGCAGTTTGAGGGCGTGGGAATCCGCTGCCGCAATCAGTGGCCGTTGTGGGTCTTCCCGCAACCCGACCTGTGCGCGGATGCCGTTCTGTTGTATGACCCGGCGCATCTACTCGAGGGCGAGTGGCGGGCCTACAGCCACCCATGCCAATCCGCTGATCTGTGCGCTTGGCGCGCGCCTGTAATCGCGACTGTGCTTGACGAACCCATACGCGCGTTTCTGCACGCCGGTGGAGGCGTGCTCTTGCTGCAAACCGGCGACGGTCCCTTGCCGGTCAGACGCACACCCTTCTGGCGTGAAGCAATCAAGCTGCTGCCGCCGCACCCCCTCTGGCAACGCTTTCCGCAGCGCGGCTTTGCCGACCTGCAGTTCTTTGGCCTGGCGACCGATGTGAGCTTTGACACGGCGCACCTGGCCGAGCACCTGCCTGGGATTGGCGCCGTGACACCGCTCTTGCGCCGGCTAGATGCACGCGAGTTTACCATGACCGACTATCTGTGGACGGCCGCGGTCGGCGCCGGGCAGTTGATCGCATGTGCGCTGCGTCTGCAGGGAGGCGCGGGCGCGCAACCCACGGGGTTGAAGCGCAACGTGGCCGGGCGCTTTTTGCTCGCGTCACTGCTGGATCTGTTGCACGATGGTGCGTTGCACGCGCAGCGTGCGCTGCCCCCGTAAGCGTGAGGAGGTGCGACGCGCCCTGAAGGCGCATCGCACCGGCGGCATTCAAGATCTGCCTGAGAGGAGGATCAATATGCAAGCATCGGTTACCCTGCAATCGTCTGATGAAACGCTCGTCGCCGGCTTTGCGTGGGCCAAGACGCAGGCGCTGGCCTATGTGTTTCAAGCGGATCCAGTCGGCGATTGGTTTGAAGCCGCGCTGCCGGGCCGCGAGGCCTTTTGTATGCGCGACGTGGCGCATCAGAGTACGGGCGCGCAGGTGCTTGGCCTGGCCGCTGCGACGCGCAATATGCTCAGAAAGTTTGCCGAGAACATTGCGGAGACGCGCGATTGGTGTTCCTATTGGGAGATAAATCGACATAACAAACCTGCGCCAGTTGACTATTGCACCAATAGCGATTTTTGGTACAACCTGCCTGCCAATTTTGATGTGCTGCACTGCTGCTATCGCCAGCACTTGTGGACGGGCGACCGCACCTACCTCGACGATCCGGTCTTCCGCAACTTTTACGACCGCACGGTCAACGATTATGTGCGCGCCTGGGACAAGGACGGCGACGGTATCCCTGAGCACTACCCGGTGTACGGAACGCGCGGCATTGCCACTTACAACGAGGAAGTTCGCCATCCCTTGATTGGTGGTGACCTGATCGCGGTGCAGGCTGCGGCGTATTTGGCCTATGCTGCCATCTTGGAACTGACCGGCACAGTGCCGGCGGCAGGTGGATGGCGCGTGAAGGCGCAGGGACTGCGTGAATTGTACGGCTCCCGGTGGTGGAACGCAGCACTGCGTCGCTTTGCCAGCTTCCAATTGCAGGACCGCAGCTACAGCGCCGCGTACCATGGCATGAGCAACTACTTCCCACTTTATTTTGGTTTGGTGGCCGATGAAGAGAGGCTAACTGCTGTCTTGGATGACGAGATCGCGCGACGTACAGCGCTCTGTATCGAAGAACGCTCCTACCTGCCTGAACTATTTTATGCCTACGGCCGCGAGGACGCCGCCTACGCGGAATTGACCGCGCAGATGGCACCCACCTACAGCCGCCGCGAGTATCCTGAAGTCTCCTATGCGATTGTGGGAACTATCGCGACCGGAATGTTGGGCCTCGCGCCTGACGCGACCACCTCCACGCTAAAGACGCGACCTCGGCTTGTCGCGCAGACCGATTGGGTGGAAATGACCGATCTACCCATCCTCGCCAATCGTATTCAGGTACGGCACACCGGTCAAAGCGAAACGGACCTGACCAATCTGTCCGGACCGCCGTTTTTATGGAAGGCGACGTTTCCCGGTCACCTTGATGCCCTATGGGTAGACGGCGCAGAGTGCCAGCCTCAACGAGGACAAGACGCCCACGGCCACAACGAATCGTGGGTGGCCCTGTCTGTCGGTGCGCAGACAAGTCACACGGTAACCGCACGGTAGCGTGCCGAGCGTGAGATAGACGACTCACAGGCAGGCGGGAAGGGTAAGTGCAGGGTCGCCTTCCCACCTTGCCGTGAATCTGCATTGCCTACCAGCGGTGCTGCGGTGCTTTGAAGTCGATCAGCTTGCCGGCGTAGTAGGGGACGATCGCCTGTTCGGGTTCCGACACGGCATCGATGCGCGCCCGATCGGCATCGGTGACCGCGATCTCAACGGCGCCAAGGTTGTCCTGCAAGTGCGCCAGCGTGCGCGGACCGATGATCGGGCTGGTGATGCCCGGTTGGCGCATGCACCAGGCGAGGGCCATCTGCCCCGTCGTACAGCCCTTTTCCTGGGCGATCGCTTGCACCGTGTCCAGGACGGCATAGGCCAGGTCGCCAAAATGCTTGCGCGTGCGCTCGGCAAATGGCCCCTGCATGTCGCGTGCAATGCGCGAGTCACCGGGGATTTCCTGCCCACGCACATACTTGCCGGTCAGGAAGCCGCGCGCCAAGGGCGACCACGGCAGGATTGCTAGACCGTACGTTTGGGCCAGGGGGATCAACTCGCGCTCGATACTACGGTCGAGCAGGTGATAGGGCGGCTGTTCCGTGACGAAGCGGTTCAACCCCAATTCCCGCGCCATCCAGAATGACTCCATGATTTGCCAGGCAGGAAAGGTGCTGGTGCCGGCATAGCGCACCTTGCCCGCTCGGATCAGATCGTCCAGGGCACGCAGGGTTTCGTCCAGGGGCACCTCCGCCTGCGGCCGGTGGATCTGGTAGAGGTCAATATAGTCGGTTTGTAAGCGGCGCAGCGATGCTTCACATTGGGCGATGATATGGCGGCGACTGTTGCCGGCCGCCAGCACATCGTCGTCGTCCATGCGCCCATGCACCTTGGTGGCAAGCACCACGCGGTCGCGTTTGCCGTTGCGTTGGAGGGCCTTGCCCACAATCTCTTCGCTGCGCCCGCGGCTATAGACATTGGCGGTATCCAGAAAATTGATGCCTTGCTCCAGCGCGTGATCGATCATCGCCATGGATTCATCTTCGGGCGTTGTCATGCCAAAATTCATACAGCCAAGGCAGAGCACGCTGACCTGGACCCCTGTCCGTCCGAGACTTCGAACTTGCATAATCGCCTTCCTTTCCATGTAGAGTTTGCCTGTTTATGCTGGCAGCAACGCCGCCAACACGCGCCGGATCACCGCATCCAGCAGCGCCGGGTCGACCTTTTGCTCGCCCAGGCGCGCCAGCACGGCCGTCTTGACCCGCTGGACGAGGGCGGCGTCGTCGCGATCGGCCGGGTGCGCGCCGGGCTGCACGCGGATGAGTTTGACCCCCAACTTGAGGGCGCGCTCGCGCGCCAGGTCGGTGAGAACCACATCGTCGTGTACGTCGAGGGTCGTGACGCCGCGGGCGTGGAAATCCTCAATATCGCGTTCGGTGTAGAAGATCTTGGCCATGGCCGATTGTCACTTCCCCGTTTTGCCTTCCAATGTCTCAATTGCCTGCACCGCGGCATTGCGCGCGGCGATGATCTCGGACTCGGAGCCAGACAGCCACATGCGGCCAAAGCGTCCGACCGATGCGACATGCAGCAGCTTGATCGAGGAACCCTTCTCGGCTTCGTTGCAGGCGTAGTTGATGTAGGCCGCCGGCGCACATTCGAGTACGAGCACGGTTTCGCCGGGTACCAACATGCTCCCGCGCCGGAAGCGGTTGAGCAACTGTGCCTGATAGGGATCCACGTTGGTGATTACCTGCACGGAGGCGATCTCTGGCTTGATGCGGTCCGCCACCTGTAGCCCTAGCCGGTCCAGGACGATGCGACCCGCCTCCAACACCTCCGACTGCGAGCGCGAGTGCACCTCAAACATGCCGAATTCGCGCTCGACGATCTGGGCGCCCGGCCGCGCTTCAGTGGATTTGACGGCGATGTCGACCAGTTGGAAAACCTCATTGCCCGGCGCCACTTCGATGTAGAGCGAGGCCATGCCTTCCGTGGGCAGATCGCCCTGCGTGATCGTGCCCACAAACGCCGCGTATTGAGGCTGCATGCGATCCAAATAGGAATAGCAGCGGAGTTGGAAAGAACTGTCGGCCATAAGCGGTGTCCCCTAATCAAGCGAATCACGGTTGAAGTTCAGATGATACGTACGCAAAACGACCGTTCGTCACCGCGCGCGATGATCAATTCACCTTCCAGCACAATGTCCACCTCGTCGTAGGTCAATGTCCACGCAAAGACGCCGCCGTCGGGCTGCGTGGCATCCAGCGCCATGTAGCCGGCGGCCATGAGCGAACCATATGCGCGGTCTATGACATTGGTCATCGGTCGTTCCACTTGCGGGAACTGGCTCAGGCTTTTCCGACAAAGCTACCCTTACTGCCTTTGGGTAGGATGATTTCGACATCCTGGTGTGGGCGCGGGATGACGTGGACCGAAACCAGTTCGCCCACACGCTTGGCGGCGGCAGCGCCGGCGTCGGTGGCAGCCTTGACGGCGCCAACGTCCCCGCGCACCATCACGGTGACAAAGCCGCCGCCGATGTACTCGCTGCCGATCAGCGTGACGTTGGCGGCCTTCACCATGGCGTCAGCCGCCTCGATGGCGCCGACCAAGCCCTTGGTCTCGACCATTCCCAGCGCGATCATGGCAATATCTACAGGCATGGGTCATGTTTCCTTTCAATGCATCGGATGATGAAGAAGCTAACTTCCTACCTTCAACTCGGCCAGCACGCGGCGCACGATTTCCTCGACGCGCGCGGTTTCGACATTGGTGATGGGTGCTGCGGTTACGCGCGCACTGCCACTGGCGGATGGCGGTGCGGGGACGCGACGCAGTTGGGCCGGATCATCGGTTGCGCCCGGCAGCAAGGCGGCGGCCGGCGGTGGATTGATCTCGTAGGCGAGCCGTTTTACGTTGTACAGGTGGTGGACCGTGATGTTGTCGCCAGTGACGGCGCCACCGATGCCGCCGGGGCCAAGGGTCATGGAGGGCATCACGCCGGTTGTCATGCCGGTGGCGCCCAGCGTGCCCATGGTGTTGACCAGGATGCGGAAGACCGGTTTCTCCAGCCCAAAGCGCATGATTACGGTGTCGTCCTGGGCATGCAGGACCAGCGAATGGCCACGCCCCCCGTAATTGATGAGGTCGACGCAACGTTCGCAGCCCGCTTCCCAGCCGTCTGCCGCATACCAGCCGAGCACCGTGGTCAGTTTCTCAGCCGACAGTGGTTCCTCGCGCCCAACTTTGCTCAACTTTGCTACGAGGATGCGCGCCGACGCCGGCACGTGGAGTCCCGCCATCTGGGCCAACTGTTGGGGGCTTTTGCCGACCGTGCGCGGGTTGATCAGCGGGCCTGGCGTAAAGAGTAGCCGTGCCAGCGCCAGCGCCTGATCCTCGTTCACAAAATAGGCGCCTTCCGCCTTCATCAACTCCTCGAGCTGCGCCGCAATTGGCTGGTCGGCTACGACCGCCTGTTCAGTGGCGCAGATGACCGAGTGGTCAAACGCTTTGGAGGCGACGATGTAGCGCGCCGCCTTGGGCAAGTCGGCGGAACGGTCGACGTAGACCGGCACGTTGCCGGGACCGACGCCGTAGGCTGGTTTTCCGACGGAATGCGCGGCTTTGACCATGTCGCTGCCGCCGGTCGCCAGGATCAGCGCCACGTATTTGTGGCGCATGAGCTCTTGCGTACCGGGCAGGCTGATCTTGCTCATGCACGCCACCAGCCCTTTGGGCATGCCGGCGCGCTCACCGGCCTCCGCCATCACGCGCACCGCTTCGACACAGCAGCGCACGGCGGCAGGGTGGGGCGCGGCAATGATGGCGTTGCGCGCCTTGACGGCAATCAAGGTTTTGAAGATGACCGTGGAGGTGGGGTTGGTGCTTGGCGTCAGCGCGGCCACGACGCCCATGGGCCAGGCGATGTCGTAGAGACGCTTGCGCTCGTCGTGACGGATCACGCCCACGGTAGGGATGTCCTTGATGGCGTTCCACAGGATCTTGGAGGCCAGGACATTTTTTAGCGTCTTGTGCTCCGGCACGCCGTAGCCGGTCTCCGCGCAGGCCATGCGTCCCAGGCGCTCGGCGGCGGCGTAGGCAGCCTCGGCCATGGCTGCGCAGATGTGGTCCACTTCGGCTTGCGAAGCGTGCAGGAACTGGCATTGTGCCGCGCGCGCGGCGACGGTCAGGTCGCGGGCTTCTTGGATTGAGAGTAGGTCGTTGTCCATCGATGTGACGCCGATCGCGCGCTCAGATTGACATAAACTTAGAATTGCAGTGGATTATGTGCGACATCCAGCACGGCCTCTTGAAAAGCCAGCACGGCCGCTTTGCAGGCGGCCTGGTCGCCGGTAAGCATGGCACCCATATAGTTGGTTTCTGAGGGCGGCATGGTCAACGCCACGATGCGCACGCCGGCGGCCTTGAGTGCGGCATCCAAGGCGACGAGACCTTCCATGGGCGGGGCCACCAAGTAGGCAATTGGCGAGCCCAGCGCGATGTCGCAGACCTTGGACAGATACGAGCCGGTGCGCGAGATCAGGTGCGGGAAGAACGCAATCGAGCCATCCTCATTGGCGGAGTACCAGATCGCCTCGTACTTCATATAGTCCAGCGCCGCGCTCAGGCCGGCGCGCACCTCGGCCGGGTTTGGGCCGGCCAGGATCGCCATGATCTCGCCCGACAGTAGGCCAGAGGCGTGGCGCGCCCCGGCATAGAACGACCGCGCGTACACTACCTCTACATCCGCCATCTTGGTTGCCTCGTCCACGGCGACATAGGTGGCGTCGTCGTTATCGGCGGTGATCAGGCCAATCGACCGCTGCTCAGGATGCAGACCCAGCTTTTCGGCAAAATCGCGATCCACATTGGGGATCAAGCGAACCGACAGCGGGTTGGCGTAAATTGGATCAAGAACGCCCATTAGAATCATCTCCCGCACGTTGACGACATTGTTCGACCAACAAGCCTATTACAAGTGGATGCGAAACCAGGCGTGACAGATCCGCGCATCGAACACGTCGGAGCGTATTCATTGATTGAATGCTGGCACTGCCACTGCCTGTGCAAACTTCGCGACCCACTCTCGCTGCTCCAGCGTGTCAGGGACAGGGCAACTGCGCGCCGCTTCGATCAATTGAAACGCGCGTTCCACGCCGATGCCCGAACAAACAAGAAGGCTCGCAGCCAGCAATGCCGAGCGTCCCACTCCTTGCCGGCAGTGGATGCCAACGTTTTTTCCCTGCGACAACAACGCAGTCAACTGCTCTGCCAACGTGCGGACGGACAACAGGGAGGATGGCACTGCGCGGTCGAAGATTGGCAATGAGTAGAACTGGATCCCATGGTTTGTCGCTAGTGTGGCTTCGTTTGCCAGTCCCAGTTCGTTATTTTCGCTGAATGTTAGCAGCGACACAACCGCATCGATGCCCTGTTGTCGCCATCGCGCTAGATCGCCCTCCAACCATTCATTGCCACGTGGACGCGCGATGATGGCAATTTGTCCTTCCCATGGACTCTCTATCCAGTAGATCGTTTTCATTACGACTGTGCCTTGGATACAATTTCGCGCGGCAGGCGGTCGATATCGATATTGCGTTCGCTTAGTACTTTCAACCGATGATGTCCATCTAGAATCGTGCCATCCGGCCGGGCCTTCAGCGCCCCGGTTTGGCCTGGAGCGAAGCGAGATGATCAATTCGTCCGAAGTCAGACGCCTAAACTGATCGAGTTTCAACTGAACCAACTGGTAATCGGGATGTAATGGTTTCAGCGGCGGTAGGCTCAAGATAGTACCTATGCTTCCGCTTTGCGATTTATCGTGTTGCCAACTTTAATTTGACCCCTGACGCCTGATATTGGCGCATCTTCTGGGCTAACTGTACCACAAACGCGGCGGCTTCCAATGGATTGGTGCCGCCTGCTTCGAAAATGTTGCAGATCACGTCGCGGTCGCCGTCGGTGTCGCCCGCTTTGGGGCGGTAAGCCATGTACGCACTGAGGCTGTCGGCACGGCCCAGCCCCGGCCGTTCGCCGATCAGCAGGATCACGACGTCGGGCTGTAGCAGATCGCCGATATCGTTGATCACCCCGACGCGGCAGTGCTGGACGAAAAATGGTGTACCCAGCGTCAACCCTGCGGCCTGAACGCCCTGTCGGATCACGGGCAGCATCTGGCGCAGATTGGCCTCGACCGCCGCCGCGCTCAGGCCGTCGCCCACACAGAGCTGGATCGCCGGCCGTTTGACACAGCGCTCCGTGATCACGCGTTTGGCCTCGTCGCTCAACTGACGCCCCAGGTCGGGGCGCAGCAGGTATTCCTGCTTGCCGCCGGTCACCATCGTCTGTACCGTAAACAGGCCCAATTCATCGAGCAGATGCTGATCTACGTCGCGGTAGAGTGCATCTTGCGTGATGGCGTGGTCGGCCTGGAAGAGCAAGAGTGACTCTGTCCGGTAGCGTGGCCCGGCGCGGCCGACGCCAATGCGCGCCGTGGTGGCCGCAACCAGCGACTGCAACCCCTCTGGGTCCTTGGGATTTGCCACGCCTGGTGCATAGCGCCGTTCCGGCGTGGTCGGCTCCGGCAGGTCGATGACCAGGTCGTGCACCTTGTCCTGCACCTTGTCCTGCACCGGCACGAAGTCAGAGTCACGCACGTCAGTCAGTGGTGCGACGGTGATCGCCGGCGTGGTGGGGGGCGGCAGCGGCGCGGGCGCGGTCGTATAAGCCGGCGTGACAACCCCAGCCGCCAACAATTCTTTGACTACAGCCTCGATTACAGCCCCAAGTTTGGCGTCGTCCATGGCTTCTCGGTCTTCACAACCTATCTGTGTAAGAAAAACGACGGGTCGCCTGCCTTTGCCGTCAGCACGCCATTTTCCATCAACCCCAGATCCTCCATCCAGCGCTCGAATTCGGGCGCTGGGCGCAGCTTGAACAACTGGCGCAAGGTGGGGGCGTCGTGGAACGACGTACACTGGTACGACAGCATCGAATCGTCACCCATCGGCACGCCCATAAAGTAGTTGCAGCCAGCGGCGGTGAGCATGACGGCCAGATTCTCGATAGCGTTCTGGTCGGCGCGGGCGTGGTTGGTATAACAAGCGTCACACCCCATGGGGATGCCGGTCAGTTTGCCCATGAAGTGGTCTTCCAGCCCCGCACGCTGGATCTGGCGCGCGTCGTAGAGATACTCTGGCCCGATAAAGCCCACGACCGTATTGACCTGAAAGGGGTGATAGCGCTTGGCGAGCCCGTAGCAGCGCGCCTCCATTGTGACCTGGTCCCAGCCGTTGTGCGCGCCGGCGGAAAGCTCCGATCCCTGTCCTGTCTCGAAGTACATGTAATTAGGCCCGGTGGGGAAGCAGTACTTGCGCGCCAGTGCATACGCTTCGTCGAGCATGCCCACGGAAATCCCAAACGACTCATTGCCCTGTTGCGAACCTGCCAAGGACTGGAAGACCAGCCCGACCGGCGCGCCGGCCTCCAGGCACTTCATTTGCGTCGTCACGTGCGAGAGCACGCAGTTCTGGGTAGGGATTTGCCAGGTCTGGATGACGTCATAGGTCATCTCCAGCAGGCGTGCCACGGAGCTAAATGAGTCGTCGACCGGGTTGATGCCGATCACGGAGTCACCGGACCCGTAGGAGAGTCCCTCATAGAGCTCGGCGCGGATGCCTTCGGGCGAGTCCGTCGGGTGGTTGGGCTGGTTGCGGCTGGACAACGTGCCGGCAAAGCCAAAGGAGTTGTTGCTGTGGGCGGTGACGCGCAACTTGCTGGCGCCGTAGATCAGGTCCAGATTGGACATCAACTTGGTCACCGCCGCGATCATCTCGGCGGTCAGCGCGTTGGAGACACGGCGGATCATGTCGCTGCTGGAGCTATCGGCCAGAATCCATTCGCGCAGGTGGCCGACCGTCCAATCCTTGATCTCGCCATACACCCGTTCGTTGACGCCATCCTCGATGACGCGCGTCACTTCGTCCTGGTCATAGGGCACGGCTGGGTTCGCGCGCAGCACCCACAGCGGCACCTCGGCCAGCACATAGCGCGCCGCGGCGCGTTCCACCGCCGTTTCGGCGCCGACACCGGCCAGATGGTCGCCCGATTTCTCCTCGTTTGCGCGCCCCATGAGGGTGCGGATGTCGGGAAACTCGTAGCTCTTGCCGTGCAGTTTTGTGCGTAGCAGCATGATGGTTCCGCTATCGATAGAAGATCAAGGTCTTGACGCTCAACGGCACCACACGTCCATCCATGAGCGGCGTGCCCACGTCGATGTAGTCGCCTTCGGCGAGCCCGACCTGGTCGATGACGAGCAACGGTCGCTGGGGCGCCAGGCCTTTCACCGTCTGGCCCAGTACTTGCGCATAGTCACGTTCGATGATCACCACCAACGGGCGATTGGGCGGCATGCTGGCGGCAAACTCGGCGAGCGCGGCGGCAAGCTGCACCAGCGTATTATAATCGAGTGTGCGCCCAGTCTCAAGCGCTACGGCGAATGGGTCGTTGTGCAGGTCGATGTCCCACCGCGTGACGGCGGCGGCGATTGCGTGCGCCATCTCTGTCGCCGTCATGCCTGGTGCGATGACAGGGCGCACTACGGGCGCGTTGCGCAGGGGCAGCACCGCGCGCTCGGCCCAGATTGTGGAGCCGGAGAGGGTGACGGTCTGGGTGCCCGCGCCCAGCACCGTGGCGCGCAAGGTCTCGGCTGGCCGCTCGACCGTATAAGCCTGGATGGCTGGGTGGGTGCGCAAGGACTCGGCCAGCAGCGGCCCCACATCGCCGTGGCATGTGGCGTCGGCGACGCGCGTGATGGCGATCGGTGCGTAATAGTAATGGCCGATGCCGCCGGAGAACATGAGCGTCGAACCCTTGCCCGAGACCGGTGAAGGGGGCGTCAGATAAAGCTGCTGCGCCAGCGGCGACGAGGATCCCTCGATCAACTCCACGGTGAGATCGGCCATGCGGTCCGTGAAGCGGCGCAAATCCGCCAGCGCCGGCGTGTCGCCCACGGTCAGGCGCAGGGCACAATCCGCCAGGATGCGCTGTGCCGGTTCAGCCACGTGGCGAATGCGTCCGCTGTCGGCATCGACTTCGAGGATGCGGCCACCGTAATTCATGGCTGCTGCGGCGACAAAGGTGCTGGCTTTGAAGATAGCGCTGTTGGCGCTGCCCCCGCCGATGTCGACATTGGTGACCGTGGCAAAGTGCGTTTGCGCGTAGTGAGCCGCCCCAGCGCCGCGCCCGGAGATCAAGCTCTCGACATGCGGTCCGGCCACGCTCACGACAAACTCGCCCGCCAGGCCGGCGAGCGCGGCAAGCACGGCGTCGGCGTTCTTTTTCTTGGCGGTCTCGCCGGTGATGATGACGGCGCCGGTTTTCACCTGGCGCGGGTCCACGCCGGCCGCCGCATACTCGCGCCGGGCGAGGGCAGTCAGTTGTGCAGCGTCCACGGTATCTCGATCGAGCAGCGGCGTAAAGGTGATCGGGCTTTGGTAGATCACTTCGCGCCCGGTAATCGAGACGCGCGGCATCTGTCCCGGCCGCGCCACATCGGCGAGCGAAATGCGCGAGAAAATGATTTGCGTTGTCGTGGTCCCGACGTCGATACCGACGGAGAGCAGCGTGCGGGTTTCAGGCATCCTGTTCCCTGATTTACTGCTTCCGGTAGGAAACCGTCCCGCCGAGTTCCAACGAGTCGATGACGCCGACGATGACCAGGTCCACGGGTGCGCGTTCGGTCTGATCCGTCTCACGCGCCGAGGAACCACTGGTGACGATGACCAGCTCCCCGGCGCCAGCACCGACCGTATCGACCGCCACGCGCGGCGGCCCTACCGGCGCTCCGGCCACATCTGCCTCGCGCACGATCAGCAGCTTGCGCCCGTGCAATGCGTGATCCTTGATCGTTGCCACTGCCGAGCCAATTACCAAAGCGATTTGCACTTTATCCTCATTTCCCAGCGCGTTTGGGACTTGTTGTCAGCATTATAGATTGCGTGAAATACAAGTTTTTGTCAAACGCGTTTTTGACGTTACGGGTGGAGCTTGACCACAGGGACGGCTTCCAGAATGCGGAAGAGGGTGCCCCCGCCCACCTTTTCGGCGGTATCAGGCTTGAGCGCATCCAGCAAGGGCTGGTATTTCGTGATCTCGTCGCCGTACGTGTCCCAGTGCCTCACCTTGTCCGAGCCAATCAGCACACGATCCGGAAACTCCTCCAGTAACGCCGCCCATTCATCTCAGGGCCGGATGGTCGGCTCGCGGCGGCTCACCATAGGTCAATAGCCCGGCGCCAGATTGCTGGCACGCGTTTGGAACCCGAAGATACACTTCCAAAAGTTGGCGGAAATGGGCCCTTGATGTGAAAATGGGAGACCGACAATCCACGCATCCTAGACCTGCCCGAGGTGATTCCATGCTGATCAATGCCGCACCGCTGGCTGCCGCGGTGGCCCAATTGAGTGACGAAGTCCTGGATCTGCACGGCTATATTGATTTCCTTTGTGACCGCATCGACGAGGGCGATCCACAAGTGCACGCCCTGCTCCCTGAACCGGATCGCCGCGCCCGCCTGCATCGCGAGGGACGTGTATTGCAGAGCTTGTATCCCGATCTGGAAAACCGGCCGCCGCTCTTTGGCGCCTTTGTCGGTGTCAAAGATATCTTTCACGTCGACGGCTTTGTGACGCACGCCGGTTCTACCGTGCCGCCCGAATTGCTTGCCGGCCCGGAGGCCGCCGCCGTTACGTTGTTGCGCAGCGCCGGCGCCCTGATCGTGAGCAAGACCGTCACCACCGAGTTTGCCTACTTTGAGCCGGGACCGACGCGCAACCCGCACAACCTGGCGCACACGCCGGGCGGCTCCAGCAGCGGCTCCGCCGCCGCAGTTGCGGCCGGGTTTTGCCAATTAGCGCTGGGTACACAAACGATCGGCTCGGTTATCCGCCCGGCGGCGTTTTGCGGCGTGGTCGGTTTCAAACCTTCATTCGGTCGTATCCCGACGGCGGGCCTCGTCTACTTCTCGCGCACCATCGACCAAGTCGGTCTCTTTACGCAGAATCTGATTGGGATGGAACTCGCCGCCTCCGTGCTATGCCGCGATTGGCTGCCGGTCGAAGTTGGCGATGATGAGATTCCGATCCTTGGCGTGCCCGACGGCCCCTATCTACGCCAGGCCGCGCCGGCAACCCTTGCCCACTTCCGTCGTCAACTGAACTACCTCGCGGCCGCCGGCTACACGATCTGGCATGTGCCGACCCTGGTCGACATCGAAGATCTGAACAAATTGCACCGGCGCATGGTCTTTGCCGAGTTTGCGCGCGAACACAAAGAACTCTACCGCCACCACAAAGATCGCTATCGCCCGCGTACGGCTGAGATCATCGAGCAAGGCAAAAAAGTCAGCGACCGCGAACTCGCCGATCTGCGCGGCAATTGTCTCCGCCTGCGCGACGCGCTCGAAAAACAGATGGTGCAGGCCGGTATCGACTTGTGGATCTGCCCAGCGGCGCCCGGCCCGGCGCCGGCAGGCATCCAGGCCACTGGCGACCCTAATCTCAACCTGCCGTGGACGCATGCGGGTCTTCCCGCGCTCAGCGTACCGGCCGGCGACCTCGATGGTTTGCCTGTTGGCCTGCAACTGGTGGCTTCGATGGACGAAGATGAAGTGTTACTGGCCTGGGCACAGTTGATTGTCGCCGACCTTCCCTAGCGGCCGATCCACAACTGCCAGTATCTAAAAATCGCCGCGTGCGTCATCCCGTACACCGATACTCAGTGTACGGGAGCGTTGCCAGCGGATTGCGAATGAACGGCGGTTGGCCGCCATTGGCGCGGCATCCCCCGAAAGGAAGAAGACCATGTCTGGACACAAAAGGTTTGCGGTCTGCCTGCTGGTGGCCGGCTGTTTGCTTGGTTTTGGTCGTGTGGCTGCGGCCGCCCAACCGCCGGGCATACCGGATGGCAACCCTGCTGTCCGCCTGCCGGACTCGCCCCGTCTGATTGTCGAACTCCAGTCGCCGCCCCTGAGTGCAATCTACAGAACCCAGGTGCACGCGGCCACGGCAGACGGCAAGCTCGATGTCAGCGCGTCTGACGCCCGGGCCCATATTGCCCAGTTGCAGGCCGAACAGGCCGCCTTTGTCGCCCAGATGCAGACAATCCTGCCCCAGGCGCGCGTCAGCACCTTCACCAATGAACTGGGACTGCACGAGCGCAACGCCTACCAGATCACCTTCAACGGCCTTGCTATCGATCTGGGAGAAGCGGATCGGGAGGACGCGCGCCTTCGCCTGGCCAAGCTGCCGGGCGTCAAGGCCGTCTATCTGGACCGCATGTACCAGACCTACCTCTATACAAGCACGACGCTGATCGACGCATTGGCCGTGTGGAACGCGCCAGGCGGCCGTGCCAATGCCGGGGCCAGCGTCAAAGTCGCGTCCATGGACTCCGGCGTGCACAACCAGGCCCCTATGTTCGCTGGAACCGGGTATACCTATCCAGACGGCTTTGGTCCTGCCGGCAAGGGGCTGACCAGCAACAACAACGGCAAGATCATCAGCTCGCGTGCCTATTTCCGGGACTTGGATCCACCGGTGGCCGGCAGTGAAAACCCGTGGCCGGGGCCGGAGGATTCCTCGCACGGCGTGCACACGGCGTCGACGGCCGCCGGTAACTTGATTGCCAATGGAGTATACGCCGGCTTGGATCTCGGTTCGATCAGCGGTGTTGCCCCGCGTGCGTATGTGATGAGCTACAAAGTCTTCTATCGCAGCGAGCGCGGGGTAGACACATTTGCTGCCGCCGAAGGCATTGCCGCCTTGGAAGACATCGTGGCCGACGGCGCCGACGTGGTCAACAACTCGTGGGGCGCAGGCCCCTATAGCCTTGGCGGCGCGGCCGATCCCTTGGACCAGGCGTTGATCAACGCGTCGGCCGCCGGGGTTTTCGTGGCAATGGCGGCCGGCAACGCCGGCCCCTTCACGTCGACTTCCGATCACCCATCGCCCGACTATATGACCGTGGCGGCCAGTACCAGCGGCGGCAATTTCGCCTCCGGCAGCCTGCGCGTGCCCGCCGCAGCCGGCCTGCAGAACGTCGCGTATGCGGCATCCGCATTTGGCCCACCGATCGAACCAGGCACCGTGATTACCTACGGTACGGTGACGGCCGGCAGTGTCGATCTCGGTAACGTGACCGGTTGCAGCGCCCTCCCCCCCAGCTCACTCAACGACCAAGCCGTGCTGATCCGGCGCGGCACATGCGATTTCGCTACAAAGGTGATCAACGCGCAGGACGCCGGCGCGATTGCTGTGCTGTTCTACAACAATCAGGGTGGGGAATCGCTCATCACGCCCGGCTGTGTCAGCCGCTGTGATGAAGTGGCGATTCCATCGGCGCTGGTTGGCCAGGACGATGGCGACGCACTCGTGGCGTTTCTTGATGCGCAAGAACCGGCGACGGCGATGGTTGAGCTCACGGCAGTCGCTTTTCAGGCGGGGGGGCGTGCGGATCTGATCGCCGATTTCAGCAGCCGTGGCCCCGGCGCCGGTAATGTTCTGAAGCCCGACATCGCCGCGCCGGGCGTCAATATCGTGGCGCAGGGCTTTGCGGCCAGCGCCGATGGAGAAGCCGTGCACTTCGGCTATGGCCAAATGTCGGGTACGTCGATGGCGGCGCCGCATGTGGCGGGCGCCGCCGCGCTGGTGCGCCAGTCCCGTCCCACCTGGTCGAACGCTGCCATCAAGTCGGCGCTGATGACGACCGCCAAGTATCTGGATGTCTATAACTTCGATGGCACGCCGGCCCAGCCGCTGGACATGGGCGCCGGGCGTCTCGACCTTGCCCACGTGCTCGACCCCGGTGTGATCCTGGATCCACCCAGCCTCAGCTTTGGGCCCACGCTGAGCGGCACCGAAAAGACGATCAGCGTAACGGTCACCAGTGTGGCGACAACGACGGAGAGCTATGCGCTGCGCACGCTCTACACGGGAGCCGGCTTTACGCAGACCACTGCCCTCCCCGGTTTCACGGTCGTGCCGGCGCTGCTGACGTTAGCGCCCGGTGAGCGCATGGTCGTGAGGGTGACGGTTGACCCCGCGGCCAGCCGCGGCTTTGGCGAGAATCAGGGGTTCATCATTTTCGATGGTCCTGTGCACGACGCCCACCTGCCCGCCTGGGCGCGCATTACGCCGCCGCCGGCGCTGGCCGACGTGCTGCTCATCGACAACGATGCCAGTGGACTGGTCGATACCCCCGACTATCGCTGGTACTACACCACAACCCTGGCGCAGTTGGGCCTGACGTACGCCGTGGTGAATGTGGACGACAGCGTCGGGCAGACGACGACGATTCCTGAGCCGGCCATGCTGGCCGGGTACAAGGTCATCCTCTGGTTCACTGGCGACAATTTTTTGCCCAACGGCGCTATTCCGGTTTCGGTAGGGCTCACCGCGCAGGATCAGCTTTGGCTGCTCGATTTTCTCAATGGGGGCGGCAAGCTGATTGCCATGGGCCAGGACCTCGCCTCGGCTGTTGCTGCGGTTGACGGCGCGTTCAGCCCTCTGGTGGAAGTGGGTCTGGGTGCGCGCTATCTCCAGGACAGCGTTGCGGAAGGTCAAACACCGCAGAACCTGATTTCTTCGGCGTCTACGGCTCCGCCCGTCTTGACGGGGGTGCGCGTGGATTTGACCCAGCCGCGCTTGGCGAGTTCTTTTGGTGATTTGTCCGGGAACGCAGAAATACCGCAGAATGGCAGCGCAACGAGCGGCGACTTCCAGATGCGCTATAATTTCGACCGCAACGCGCTCGAGTATGGTGTGGTGATCGTCCCGGCGCCCGGCGCGCCGGTTACGCTCCTTGGCGCTGCCATCTACGCCGGCGCTGCGGGGAGCAATGGCCCATTGGTGCGCTCGTTGCTCCCCGCGACCTTTGCGCCCAAGTTGATCACGACCGAAACCAGCTTCGACGGCGTGCTGCAGGACCTGACGCCGCCGGAGATCGAGCGCATGCAGGCTGGCGAGTATTACATCAACGTGCGCACGGCGGCTTTCCCAGCCGGCGAGGTGCGCGGCCAGATTGAGTTGAGTCTTCTTGCCAATCAGCCTTTTGTGGATGAACTTGCACCGGTGACTGACGAATATGCGCGGGGCGGTCGCGCTGTCTTGCGCTACGAAGGTTCAAGTAACCTGCTTGACGGCACCGTGGCGGTGGCCAACCGCCAGTTGCCATCGCTTGAACTGGCGCAGATCGCCTTTGCGGGGCGCAGCCTCTACGCGGCGTTTGGCCTGGAAGGCATGAGTGAGACGGTCAATTCGATCACGGGCATCCAACCGACGACCCGCTCACAATGGCTGGGCGCCATCCTGGCCTGGCTGGGGTCCGAACCCGGCACAGTGACGCTGGCCAATACGACACCGGCGGGCGTGGCTGGTGTGACGGTCTTTGCGGCGGGCTACACGGCGCCGGGCGCCACCCAGAGCGCGCTGGCGCCGAACGCAGGCCTGGCCGTGCACCACCGCTGGGATTTCGGCGACGGCAGCCCATTCCTAGCCTGGGCCTCCAACATCAGCAGCCACACGTATGTGTGTGGCGCCGACAATACCTATACCGTGCGCGTCGAAGTGGTCGATTCGCTTGGCAATGTGGCGCTCGGCGTCCAGGAGATGGATGTGGCAGCGTCGTGTTCCACAGAGCCGGTGACGATCAAAACCTTCTATTTGCCGTTGGTGGATAAACAATAGAACAATCTGACGCTTTACTAGCCGATCGGTTAGTTTGGTCCAGGGCGGATGGCGGTGGTAAGATAACTCCCTATCTTCCACGTCGTGTAGGGAGGTTGCCTATCGCCAACACTGTTTCTACCTGTCAGTTCTCCTGAATACCTTCAGCATGCTCGATGTTTGTGGGTACGTTCTCCGTTGACCTCTGGACGGAGAGCGGAAGCTATCGTTGTGACTTTTGCATCAGCTTTGCTCCAAAAGGAAGAAAACCATGTTTCGACGTAGACTACTTGCTGCAATCGTGATCGTGATCGGTTGTCTTTTCGTCTTTGGCCATGTGGCCCAAGCCGTCGAGCCGCCGACTGTTTCCGACGGGCCGGTCGCCGCACAAGCACCGGCGACCTCGCCCCACCTGATCGTCGAGTTGAAGTCACCGCCGCTAAGCGCGGTCTACAAGACGCAGATGCAAGCGGCTGCCGTGAATGGCAAGCTTGACGTCAATGCCCCCGAGGCACAAGCGTACATTGCCCAGTTGCAGGCCGAACAGGCCGTCTTTGTGGCCGAGATGCAGACGGTGCTGCCGCAGGCACGTGTCGGCACCTTCACCAATGAACTGGGCTTGCACGAAAGCAACGCCTACCAGATCACCTTCAACGGTCTCGCCGTCGATCCCGGCAACGGTGATCGCGAAGCGGCGCGCGAACTCCTGGCCAGGTTGCCGGGCGTGAAGGGTGTCTACTTGGATCGTGTCAATGTTACCCAGTTGTACACGAGCACGTCGTTGATCAATGCACCGATCGTGTGGAATGCTGCGGGCGGTATCGCCAATGCCGGCGCCGGGGTCAAGGTCGCCTCGATGGACGGTGGCGTTCACCATTTGGCGCCCATGATGGACGGCACAGGCTATGTTTATCCCAACGGCTTTGCCCCCAACGGCAAGGGCCTGATTGCCAACAACAACGGCAAGATTATCACGTCACGCACCTATTTCCGTGACTGGGATCCGGCAGCGCCGGGCGACCAAAACCCATGGCCTGGTGTCAACGGCACAGAGCACGGTGGGCACACCGCGTCGACTGCCGCTGGTGGGCTCGTCAACAATGTAGTCTATGGCGGCTTGAACATCGGCAGCATGAGCGGCGTGGCGCCCAAGGCCTACGTGATGAGCTATCGTGTGTTCTACAATAGCGTCACCGGCAACGGCAGCTTCTACGACGCCGAAGGCATCGCCGCCTTGGAAGATATCGTGACGGACGGGGCGGATGTCGTCAACAACTCTTGGGGTAGCGGCGCCCTCTCCTCGGGTGGCGCGTTCGATCCGCTGGATACTGCGCTGATCAACGCCTGGGATGCTGGCATCTTTGTGTCGATGTCGGCCGGCAACAGTGGCCCAGGCTACGACACGACCGACCATCCTTCGTCCAGCTATATCATCGTCGCCGCCACCACCACCAGCGGCACGCTGGCGTCCGGTCGCATCAGTGCGGTCAGTGTGGATCCGGATCTGCAGGACTTCCCGTTTGCGTCCGCTTCGTTTGGCGCGCAGCCGATCGGCCAGACCTTTGTCTACACCTATCTGCCCTCGATTGTCGCCGGTCCTGCCAACGTGTTGGGGTGCAGCGCGTGGCCGGCTGGCACTTTTACCGGCAAGGCGGCGCTGATCCGGCGCGGCACTTGTGCGTTTGGCGTGAAGGTGTTGAACGCCGAACAGGCCGGTGCCGAGTTTGTCGTCGTCTATAACCACGCGGCGGGTGGCGATGGCCTGATCAATATGGGCCCGGGCATCGTCGGCAATCAGGTCACGATTGCGTCGATCTTTGTTGGCAATACGAACGGTGAGAAGTTGGTGGCCTTCGAAGCCCTCAACCCCGGCACGGCCCAGCTGGAATTCAACACAGTTGCCTTCCAAGATGGCAATATAGCCGACATCGTGGCTAGCTTTAGCAGCCGCGGGCCGGGCGTCGTCAATGTGCTCAAGCCGGACATTGCGGCACCGGGCGTCAACATCCTGGCGCAGGGCTATACGCCTGGCGCTACCGGCGAGGCGCGTCACCTGGGCTACGGCCAGGCCTCCGGCACCTCGATGGCGTCCCCGCATGTGGCGGGTGCAGCGGCCCTTGTGCGCCAGGCGCGGCCTTCCTGGCCGAACTGGGCGATCAAGTCCGCCCTGATGTCGACCGCCAAGTACATGGACATTTTCAACAGCGACGGCTCGCCGGCCCAACCGTTGGACATCGGCGCCGGTCGTCTTGACCTGGCGCGCGTCCTCGACCCCGGCGTGATTCTCGACCCGCCGAGCCTGAGCTTTGGCCATACCCCCACGGGTACGGTCAAGACCATCGCCTTCCAGGTCACCAGCGTGGCGACTGCGACGGAAACCTACAATCTGAGCACGCTGTACACCGGTGACAGCTTCACGCAGACCACAACCCTGCCCGGCTTCACGGTGACGCCAGCCGCGTTGACGTTGGCGCCCGGCGAGACCAAGACGGTCTCGGTCACTCTCGACACGGCGGCCAGCCAGGGCTTGGGGCACAATCAAGGCTACGTCTTGATGGATGGCCCCATGCATCACGCGCACTTGCCCGCCTGGGCCAATGTGGGCTTTGCCACGCCGCTGGCCGACGTGCTGATCATCGACAATGACTTCAGCGACGGGACACAGACCTACGATTATCTGTGGTACTACACGAGCACCCTGGAGTCGCTGGGCCTGACCTATGCCGTCGTCGCTGTTGACGACAGCATTGCCGAGCCGACCACCATCCCGGATCCGACCGTGCTGACTGCTTACAAGGCTATCGTCTGGTATACGGGCGATAACTACAACAGCAACGGTGATTTCACGGTCAGCACGGGTCTCACCGCCCTCGATCAGGATCGCCTCAACGCCTATCTCAACAACGGCGGCACGCTGATCGCCATGGGCCAGGACCTGGCCGCCACGCTCAATGCCGATGTGTTCGACCCGGACACGACGAACGGGCTGTACAGAGACCACATGGGCGCCAATTGGGTGCAGGACTCCATCTCGAATGAGAAGACGCCGACTGGTTATATCGTGACCACAGCCAGTGCACCGGCGGCGTTGGCCGGAACCGTGGTTGACCTGACCAATGCGCGTAAGGGTTTTGCCGAGGGCGAGCTGTCCGGCGCCAATGAGGTTCCGTCCAATGCGAGCGAAACATCGGGCGACTTCGTGCTGCGCTATGATATCGATCAGAATCGGCTGGACTTCGTCGTGACGGTGACCCCGTCTTCGACACTTACGTCGACGGTGCCGATCACCGTGACGGGCGCCCACATTCACCTGGGTGCGGTTGGGGTCAATGGACCAGTGCTGCGTTCACTGACGCCCCTTGGTTTTGTGCCCACCTATGTGACAACGACGCTGACCCTGCAAGGATCCATCATGGATCTGACAATGCCGGAGATCAACGCCGTGCTGGCCGGAGGCACCTATATCAACGTGCATTCGGATGTCTATCCAGACGGCGAGATTCGTGGCCAAGTCGACTTCCTTGCCGAACCCAATCAGATTGACGTGGACGAGATCTCCAATCGGTATTACAACGATACGGATGCCCCCGGCGTCCCACCGGCGGGCAACCTGATCCTGCAGTACCAGGGTCCGTTCAATGTGTTCGACGGTGCAGTAGCGATTGCCCGCCGTGCGCAGCCGTCGCTGGAAAACCCGGGGATTGCCTATTGGGGCCGCAGCATCTACGCCAGCTTTGGGCTCGAGGGGATGAACCAGACGTTCAACGCGACGTTAGGCTACACGCCGACGACGCGCGCTGAGTTGCTGGGTGCGTTCCTGGCCTGGGGCGCGTCCGAGGCGGGAGACGTGGTCATCTCCAACACAACGGATGTCAGCGTCACTGGGACGACGCTCTTCGAGGTCGTGTCTGCTCCGTCGGTCGCGGCCGCTGCTGCGTCGGCGGCGACCGCCGTTCCGACTCAGGTTCGCTGGGACTTTGGCGACGGCAGCCCATATGTGATCAGCCCGAACAACACGGCCGGCCATTCGTACATCTGTAGCGGCACCAACATACACACGGTGCGCGCGCAAGTGACGGATGCCTTCGGCAATGTGACGATCGGCGTGCAGGATATGAATGTTTCGGCATCGTGCTCGAACGAACCGATGACGATCAAGAACCAGTATCTGCCGACGATCAAGAAGTAAGCATGACCGCACGGTGAGCGCCGTGCCCTCCGTAGACAAGAAACCAGGTTTCGCCCCGAAACCTGGTTTCTTGTCTTGTTTGGCGCCTCCGGCGATGCTCACAACGTGGCAGCAACCGCGCTTTGCTATCGTTGTGCATGAAATGCTGGGTAGCGGGTACTCACTTGACGATTGCAGCGGAGGCAACCGTATGACCACGCACGCCAACCATCACCCAATCGACGACCAACCGGTCGCTTCTTCACAAGCCCAAAACGCGGTCGACGGCGTCCCCCCCGATATCGGCCATCTGGCAGGCATCGCCGGCGACGCGCTGCGCATTTCTCCACCGCTGTATTTTCAGAGTGTTTTCGGTTCGCCGTCCACCTGGCTGCCGCCCTACCGGCGTTTTTCCGAGTTCGGCCTCTTGAGCCTTTGGCGGCCGCTGCGCGCCTTGAAATTCTTGCAGACCACGTGGCTGCCTTCCGTCCCGCGCACGCCGCCATCCTTTACCCCGCCCATTCTCAACGACCTTTTCTGGCAGCCCACGGTCCTCTTGCAGCGGCCCGACCACAACGGCAACTATACGACCTTTCCAGAAGAAGCGTGGTTTTTTGTCAATGGCATCATGACCAACGATGCTGTTGCCCAGGTCAACGCCGCGCTGCTGGCCGAGCTCTTCCATCGCCCAATCACCTTGATCCAGAATTCGACGAGTTCGCTGCTCACCGATTTATTGCAGTGCGCCCTGGATAAAGAAGGCTGGCGCATCACGGAGTCGGTAACCAAGGCGTTGCCGGCCATCTACGACGCCCTCAAAGATGATCAAAAGGAACGCGTGGTTGTGATTGCGCATTCACAAGGTACGATCATTGCCGCCGCCATGCTTCACCTGCTCAAACAATTCACCCGGCCGCGCCTGGCTGCCGCTGGCGCACCGGTGCCGGCTGCAGCGTACGCCCCCCCGGAATTCGTCTATCCGGATCAATCTCCCTTGCGTCTGGCTGACTTTGCCCCGTTGGAGGAACGCGAGCTGGCGAAACTCGAACTCTATTGCTTTGCCACCTGTGCCAATGTGCTGACCTATTTTCGCCCGGCGAACGGGACGCACCTTGCGCTGCCCTACATCGAACACTTCGGCAATGAGAACGACATTGTGGCGCGGCTCGGTATGCAAGCGCCCGACCCTGTGCGCTGGGACATTCGTATCGACGGACCGCGCTACGTCCGGCCAGGTGCTTGGGGTCATCTGCTCAATGCGCATTACCTCTATCCGATTGCCGATGCACAACGCCTGGGCCGGCTCCGCGGCGGCGCCGGTTCAGCCGCGCCTTTTGTCGGGTCGGATGCAATCGGTGCCCCCCCCGATTCCCCACGCCTCTTCGCCTACATCAACGGGGGATCGCCGCTCGCCTGACCGGCGACGCGACACAAAAACGGCGGGCACAAAATGCGCCCGCCGTTTGATGAACTGTTTGTCGCACTGCCGATGGCCTACTGCCCTGCTCTGGCCAACGCTGTTTCTGCTTTGGTCAGGCTGGTGTTGGCCAGTTCAAGCGCGGCGGCCGCGGTGTCAAGTTGTGCGACCGCCCCCGTTTTGGCCGCATCCGATAGTGCATTCGCGGCTGTGACGTACTGCTGTGCGGCGGCTAACAGGTCTTGCTGGATCGTGGCCAACTCCGCCGGCGGCTGCAATTCGCCGACAGTGGCGCCGGCCTGGCGCAGCAATGTCACGGCGGCGTCGACGCGCGTACCCCACGTCGCATCGGTCAGAATGGCGCTGTTGCTGCGCGCCTGAGCGATTAATTCATCGAGTGTCAGCAGAATGCCGTCGTACTGGCCGACCAAGCGCTGCGCTGCCGTCAAGTAGGCCGCATTCGCGCCCGTCGTCGCCGTAATGGCTGTGCTGGCGGCCGTGGCAAGTGGCGTAGGCGTCGGGAAGAGACCTCCGATACCCGCTTCAGCCGCGGCTGGGGTCGGCGTCGCGGCCGGCGCAACTGCCCCGGCCACGGGCGTGCCGTCGGCGTTGACCACCGGAATTGTCTCCAGCGGTGGCAAGTTATTGATCAATTCACCGAAGAGCCAACCCGTGTTGTCCAGGCGGAACCAAGTGCCGTCCGCGTTGCGCCCGACGATGGTAAGCGCCTGGCCGGTGATTGTGCCGCCAATGACGGGAAATTCCGTGCCAGGACCGGCGCGTAGGTTGGCGTCCACCGTGACGGTGGGCGTGGTAATTGCCGCCGGCGCTGGCGTGGGCGTAGCCTCTACGGTCGGCGTGGCGACCACTGTTGCCGTCACTGTGGCGGTTTCCGTGGGGGCGGGCGTCGACGTGGCCGCCGGGCTGATCCCTTGTACCTGGTCGATGATCGCCTGTGTAGCGATCGGCAACGTGGTGGGCTGGTCGGCGACCAGGAAGGAGGCAATCCAGGCACCGGTGTCAAGCAGATACCATTGGCCGTCTTCGCTGATGGCTACCAGCGCCAGCGCTTGTCCGGGGCCAACCTGGCCGAGCAGATCAAAGGTGGTGGCCGGGCCGGAACGCAGATTAGCGGTGACCGTGGCTGTGGTGTTGATGACGGGCAGACCGCTGTTGTTCGCCGGCGTGGTCGCCGTGGCTGTGGCCGTGGTCGTCACGGCCGCGGTCGGTGTTACTGCCACCGTGTCCGTAAGCGCCGCGGCCGGTGTAGCGGTCGGTGTAGCTTCTGGTATGACTGTTTCTGCCGGCGGTAGCAACTCAAGCACAACTTCCCCGTCCGGCAGCACACCGAGCGTCACCGACACCGGCAGCGTGGTGGTGGTCATGTCGGCCAATTGCAACGTGATAGAGGCGGGGACCGTGGTGGTCAACGTGTTCGACACCACAAGGTCCAGCGACAATTCGAGTGTGACGGGAACGCCGGTCATGACGACCGGTGCAGTCACACCTACGGTCGGCGTCACTGGCTCGGTGGCTGCCGACGCGGGCTTGGCAGTCGTGGTCGCCGGCACAGTCGCAGTCAGCGTAGCGGTAGCGTCCGCGTCGGCAGTGTCCGTTGCTGAGATTGTCGTCGTCAATGCCGTGGTCGCGGGTAGACCACCGGCCATCAGCGACGCCGGCAGACTGAGCGTGAAGGGGATCAATTGACGAATCTGAATGCGGATCGGTTGCGGCAACGGCTGCGGTTCGCTTGTGGCAGCGTCAGGCGTCGTCTGGCGTGGAGCCGCCGCCTGAACCGCTGTCATTTGCAGAAACAGCGCCGCAAATAACAACAAGCCCACGGCAATCAGGGCTAGATTTTTGCGATGCATTAGGGTCCTCCAATATGTGGATATGATAAACCGATGACTCATACAGAGTATATGCGAACGGCAGATTTGGCAAGTCACCTGTTCGCTTGGCTGGCTTCCAACTGGCGCGCCAACAGCACGGCCATGGCCAAGATGACGGCGACCAGGGCCAGGTACAGGATCTGGTAGAATGATGAATCTGAGGTGCCGATGGGGTCGAAAGGATGGCGCAGCAGCCCGGCGCCCTTGATCAGGTACCAGACGACCCCGGCCACAACCACGTTGGCGACGGCGGTAAAGGTGCGCTGGTTGACCCATAGCACCAGGGCCAGGCAGACGATTGCGAACCACAACTCCAGATGCCGCGGTCGAGCCGGCGCGCCGCTGCGGGAGAGTTGGCTTGATGATTTGACATAATGGCAATAATTCTCCCATTCAAAGCAGGTATTTCAAGGCGTACTGCTGGCCACTCGTGCCCGCTGCCGTGCCCAGGCACGCAGCCCTTCAATTTGCTCGTCCATCATCCGGCTCAAGGGAACGGTGTCCTGCAGAACATCCAGCAGATCGGCCATTTCGAGTGGGCGGCTCCGATCAAACGCTTCGTAAAGCCCGGCGATGACCGCTTGTTCAATCTCGGAGCCGGACAGCCCTTCGGAGGCCATGGCCAGGCTCGGCAGGTCGAAGTGACCGGGGTCGCGCGCCCGTTTGATTAGATGGATGCGCCAGATGTCGACGCGCTCCTGGGCCGTGGGCAGATCGACGAAAAAGATCTCGTCGAAACGGCCTTTGCGTACGAGTTCGGGTGGCAGTTGGCTTACGTCATTGGCCGTGGCGATCACAAACACAGGTTTCTGCTTTTCCTGCAGCCAGGTGATAAAACTGCCGAAGACGCGCGCGGCGGTGCCGGCGTCGCTGACATTGCTGGAGCCGACGCCCGAAAAGCCTTTCTCGATCTCGTCCACCCACAACACGACGGGCGCAATGCTTTCCGCCACCTTGATCGCCTGGCGCAGATTTTCTTCACTGGAGCCCACGAGCGAGGCGAAGAGCCGCCCAACGTCCAGGCGCAGGAGCGGCAGACGCCAGGCGTTAGCCACCGAACGCGCCACCAGTGACTTGCCGCAGCCTTGCACGCCGACGAGCAAGATGCCTTTCGGCTCGGGAAGCCCAAAGGCACGCGCTTCGTCGGTGAAGGCGCGCACCCGCTTGCGCAGCCACTCTTTGAGCACATCTAGCCCACCCACGTTTTCCATCACTTCAGTGTTGTCATAAAACTCAAGCAGGCCGCTTTTGCGGATGATCTGCTGCTTCTCGGCGGTGACAGCCTCCACGGCGCGGCCATCCAACGCACCATCGGCCTGGACGATGGCTTTGGCCACGGCATTGGCGGCCTCGTTTTCCGTGAGGCCCAGGCACGCCTGCACCAGCCGCGCCCGTTGGCGTTTATCGAGATTGACGGATCCTTGGCTGCTGCGGCGCAACGTGTCGCCGATGCCGTCGAGCATGGTCTGGAGGTGCATCGCCGTCGGCAGATCAAAATCGACGACGGTGATCTCTTTCTCGAGTTCGGGCGGGATCTTGAGCACGGGGCCAAGCAAGATGACGGTCTTGTTGCTGGCCTGCAAGCTGAACGCCACCTCACGCAGGCGGCGCACCACGTTGGCATCCTTCAGAAATGGATGGAAGTCGCGCAGTACCCACAGGCAAGGCTCTTTGTCTTCCTGGATCGTCTTGAGGAGGGCAAGCGGGTCACGTTTGCTGGTGTCCTCGCGGTCGGGCAGGGCCGGATTGACCAGCCCGACCGTGCCGCTCCACCACAGTACGCGCTTGCGTTGCTCGCTCGCCAATGCCTCGATTTCGTCGAGTGCGCGTCGCTCTTCTGGGGTAACGACCCAGAGCAGCGGGTAACGGGCACGAATGTAGAGATCCAGTTGTTGTTTCATAAGCGATCGGTGCCGTGTGATGGGCAATCGGTTCGTGAATTGATCTAGCGTAAGTATTGCGAATGCGGATAGATCTGCCACTTTTCCAATTCGCGCCCTTCCCGGTAGACGTGCGCGGATGACCAGCTTTGCACGCTGTTCCACAGTTGCCAGAAGCGCTGCATTTCGCTGCGGCGGAAGGGCGCTCGATAAATAATGTGGCGGTCTTCGTCCAGCAGTTGCTGAAAGCCGGCCTGTTTCTGCGCCTGGCGCAGGGCGTAGGCAAAGACATCGGAACGGCTATGGCCAAACTCGATCAGGATGGGGGCTGGCGGCAACGCCGCGTCCTCATTGTCGTCATCGGGTTCGAGTTGGCTGCCGGACAATGCGCCAGCATTGGTGATGGTCAGCATGTCGGCCAGAAGCGGTTCTAGCACGGGGCGTACCTGGGGCTGTGGGAAATGGAGGCGCAGATCACGGTGTTGGCACCGCCACGGTTGTGGCACATGAACGGCGTCGCCCAATTTAGCGAGCGCGAACGCCAGCGGCTCCTGTCCTAGCGTAGAGCCCAGGGAATCGAGCCGTAAGGCCAGCGCACTCCCGGGCAAATCGACGTGCGGCAGTTGCCAACTGGCGAGCAAGGCCGGTGTCTGCGCGGCGCTCAATGGCGCGCCGAGTAATGCCTGGCAGCCGAGGGCTACGCCCCACACCTCCGGCGACGCCGTGCCCTCTGCCAGCCAGGTTGCCAGGCCGTTGCCGTCTTGGGCAAGCCAAAACGCCAAGAGCAGGGTGCGGCTTAGACCGCGCTGCGCGCGCCAGGCCGGCGCCGCGCTCAGGCCGAGTAAGGCAGTGCGCGCCGCGTTGGGCAGCGGCTCGGCCTCAAGCAAGCGAATCTCCAGGTTGGCCAGATAAAGCTGTTGAAAGGCTGGTGGCGCTTCGTCCGTGGGTTTGGCCGCCCATCGCAAGAACGCGGCGCGCTGTTGGGGGGTAAAACCGGAGTACCCCAGACCGTCGGCTGGCGCCGGCAGCTCCGTCAGCGCGGGCGGCTGCACCAACACCAACGTGTGATCGATTTGCGCATAGTCTGCCTGCGTATCGTCGGCCAGATCGGGATCAGATAGCTGGCTGATCACCACCGGCAAGCTGCCACGCGCCGCTGCCAGCAGCGCCACAGCCGCCGCCGGCGCATCGTGGCCGGCGCGCCGCAGCAGATAGTTGGGCAGGTGCATCGATTCAACAGTCGACCGGTCGGATTGGTTGCGCGTCACGCCTGAAATCGTATCATGGTCGGACGCGCTTACCAAGTGAGCGGTTCCCGCAAAGACGCAAAGGCCGTTCCAATTCCTACGACGGTTCCCGGTGCCACGGCATCAGTACGTGCTCCAGCATAACGATGGCCAGGTAAAACGCCATGCCAAAGGCGCAGGCTACCATAATCGCGGCCCAGGCGTTGGGTGTGCGCAAGATGTTCGCTTCTGTCTTGATGTAGACGCCCAGGTAGTTGACGGCGCCACCAAAAAACTCGGCGACGATGGCGCCGATCATGCTGACGGCGGTGCAGATCTTGAAAGCGTTGAAGATAAAGGGCAGCGCCGTGGGCACGCGTAATTTGGCGAAGATTTGCCAATCGCTGGCCGCATAGGATCGCATCAATGCCACGGCGTCGGGCGAGGTGGACATCAACCCGCGCACGGTGCTGACCATGGTGGGAAAGAAACACATGACGGCGACAATCGCGATTTTGGATTGTGGTCCGATGCCAAACCAGACAATCGCGATGGGCGCCATGGCCAGGATCGGCACCGAGTTGCTGGCTACCGCGATCGGCACGAACACCTCCGCCAGCAGCCGAAAACGCGCCACCGCCATTGCCACCAGCAGCCCAAGCCCGCAACCGACGATGAAGCCGCCCAGCGCTTCGAGAAAGGTATTCAGGCCATAGGCAATGAGGTTGCTCGCATTGGCGGCAAACGACTGCCAGATTTGGTGCGGCGCCGGCAGGATGAAGACGGGTGGTTTGAAGAACAAGACCAGCCCTTCCCACAGGAGAATGGCCGCGACAAAGACGACGAACGGCGCCACGATCTCCGTACTGAGCCAAGAGTTGCGTGGGGGCGCCTGGGTTTCGCGCGTGCTTTCGCTTCTACTCATGGCGGATGAATTCTTCCTTCAACGTCTCGCGCACGACCGTGATTAATTCGAAGAAGCGGCTACTCTCGCGCGTTTCAAAGGTGCGCGGGTAGGGCAGATCGACCTCGACGACGGAGGCGATGCGCCCTGGTCGCGGCGTCATGACTACGACGCGGCTCGACAGAAACACGGACTCGGCAATGGAGTGGGTGACAAACAGGATTGTCTTGTGTGTCTGATCCCAGATTTCGAGTAGCTCCAGGTTCATGCGTTCGCGCGTGAATTCATCGAGTGCGCCGAATGGCTCATCCATCAGCAGAATCGTCGGGTCGAACGACAGGGCACGGGCGATGGAGGCCCGTTGCTGCATGCCGCCGGAGAGTTGCCACGGGTAATGGTCATGAAACTCGCGCAACCCGACCATGCCCAGCATCTTGTCCACCCGTTCGCGCCATTCATGCTTTGGCCTGCCCATGATTTCGAGCGGCAACTCCACGTTGCGCACGACGGTGCGCCAGTCGTATAGCGTCGGCGCCTGAAAAACAAAGCCATAGTCGCGCGCCAGTCGTGCCTGGTGCGGCGTCTTCGCGTTGACGGTGATTGCGCCGGTGGAGGGTGTCTCCAGGTCGGCAATCAGGCGCAGCAGCGTCGATTTCCCGCATCCCGATGGCCCAACGAGGGATACGAGCTCACCTTTCTCGATCGAGAGGGAAACATCGGTGAGCGCCACAGTGCTGGCGTTGGCCTGGCCGTAGATCTTGGACAGGTTGTCGACGGTGATGATTGGCATGGCTAAGTCTCACGTTTCCACTTGACAATTCGCTTTTCTGCCAGCGCGACGACGGCGTAGAAGACGATGCCCATCAGCGACGCCATGACGATCGTCGCCCACAGAAAACCAGGGTTAAAGGTATTGTACTGGGAGCCGATCACGATTTGCACGCCGATGCCATGCTTGGAACCGACCGGCAACTCACCGATGATGGCGCCGATCACGCTGGCGGTGGCCGCGATCTTGAGGGCAGTGAACAGGTAGGGCGTCGCGTTAGGCAGACGCAGCTTAAAGAAAATCTGGGGGTGCGTGGCAGCATAGGACTTCATCAGCATCAAGGCGTCGCGATTCACCGATTCCAATCCGCGCAACACGTTGATCGTCACGGGGAAGAAGGTCAGGTAGGCGGCGATGGACGCTTTGGGCACCCACGGCGGCGCGCCCAATTGGCCCAAGCCGACGACGATCATCGGCGCGATGGCGATGATCGGCACGGTCTGCGACGCAATCACAAAGGGCAACAACCCACGCCGGGTCACCGGCGCATGGACAAAGAGCACGGCGAATAGAAAACCTGTAATGCCGCCGACCACGAAGCCCGTCACCGCTTCCAGCATCGTGTAGGCGGCGTCGGTGAGCAGGATCAGCCAGGTCGGGCCTTTGGGCGTGGGACGGAAGAACGCCTCGCCGATCTGGGCGAGATGGGGTAACTTGTAGTCGGGGATCGCGAAGATCGCCTTGCTGGCCTCCCAAAGGATGACGACGGCGAGCAAGAAGACAAGATAGACGAGCAGGCGCGCCAGCCAGCGCGGCAATGTGCGGCTGGCGGTGGGGCGAATCGGTTCGACGCGTGCGATCGATCTTGTCACGGAATGACCCACAACCTTACGTGCGTGGCTCTGAGTGTGCTTTTAGCAGTTCAAAAAGACGGCTTGGGCTTAGCGGAATCTCCAGGATTTCCAGGGTAGGGTCGCCCAGGGCGTCCTCGATCGCTTGCGCAAAGAGCGGCCCGACCGGAATGGCGCCGGCTTCACCGGCGCCCTTGATGCCCAACGGGTTGAGCGGCGAGGGCGTCTCGACGTGGTCGGTCTCGATGCGTGGCACGGTGTCGGCGGTGGGCAGCAGGTAGTCCATGAACGAGGCGTTCATCAACTGCCCGTTCGCGTCAAAGACCAGTTGCTCATAGAAGGCATTGCCGATGCCTTGCGCGACTCCGCCCTGAATCTGGCCGGCGAGGATCATGGGGTTGATCACGCGGCCGCAATCGTGCACGACGACATAGCGCTTGATCTCTACCATCATCGTCGCGCGGTCAATCTCGACGATCATGGCGTGCACACCGGATGCTGTGGCGCCGCGTTCCGGGCCGAAATAGTCGGTGGCTTCCAGGCCGGGTTCGCTGCCCGGTTTGACCGCCCCGCGCAGCGGGTTGGCCCGCAACGCCAAGTCGCCCAGCTTGATGGCCGTCTCCGGTGCGCCCACTTCGCGCACGGTGCCATCGACGAGTTCCAGGTCTTCTTCGGCGACCTCCAGCTCGTCACTGGCCTTCTTGAGGATTTTCTTGCGCACGGCCACCGCGGCGGCGTGAATCGCGTTGCCCGCCACGACCGCCCCCCGGCTGGCGAAGGTGCCGGCGCCCCAGTAGAAGGCGGCCGTGTCGCCCGTGACGAGACGCACGGCGCGTACATCGACGCCAAGCTGGTCGGCCACGATCTGCGCAAACGACGTGTAATGGCCCTGGCCCTGGGTGCCAATCCCCGTGGCGACGCTGACGCGGCCGCTGGCTTCGACGGTTACCCTGGCGCCTTCGTAAGGGCCAATGCCGGTGCCTTCGACATAGGTCACGATGCCCAGGCCAACCGACCTGCCCGCCGCGCGCAGACGCGGCTGTTCCTCGCTGAGGAACTGGTTGTAGCCGATGATCTCGACTGCTTTTTCCAGCGCGGGCAGATAGTTGCCGCTGTCGTAGGTGAGTGGCGCAAAGTCCTGGTAGATAATCGCGTTGTTATACGGAAACTGGTCGGGTGCAATCAGATTGCGTTTGCGAATTTCGACGCGGTCGATGCCCAGTTCACGTGCGGCCAGGTCGAGCAGGCGCTCCATGACGAAGACCCCATGTTGGCGACCGGCGCCGCGATAGGGGGTGACGATGGGCTTGTTGGTGAAGACCGATGTGAACTCGCTGTAGTAGTTGGGAATGTCGTATTGGCCCAGGAGGGTGCATTGGCTGTTGAGCGGCACGGTCAGCCCATAAGGGGCGTAGGCGCCGGCATCATGCAGGAATATATCATGCACCCCGAGCACCTTGCCCTGGCGCGTCAGCGCAATCTCGGCGTCGTGCACCTGGCCGCGCTCCTGGGTGGTGGCGAAGAAGTTCTCTTGGCGGTCTTCGATCCATTTGACCGGCCGGCCGAGCCGCATGGCAATCCACGGCAGCAGCACTTCCTCGGGATAGAACATCATGATCTTGGGACCAAAGCCACCACCGATAAAGGGGGCAATGACGCGCACTTGTTGCTCAGACAATCCGAGCATGGCCGCCAGGCCGTTGCGGATCGGGATAGGCGCCTGCGTCGTGTCCCAGAGGGTCAATTGCTCTTCACGCGCGTCCCAAGCGGCCACGATGCCGCGATTTTCCATAGCGGCTGCTGTGCCTCGGTCGTACAGAAAGCGCCTTTTGAGAAGCACGTCGGCCTGTTGGCGCGCACGCGCATAGTTACCCTTTTGTTGGACGACATGGGCGTTGATGTTTTGGGTGAGGTCCTCGTGGATTAGGGGCGATGTGGCGGCGAGCGCTCGTTCGAGGTCGACAACGGCCGGCAGCATCTCCACCTCGACGACGACTTGTTCGGCGGCGTCTTCTGCCAGATAGCGCGATTCAGCCACCACGACGGCCAGTGGTTCCCCGGCATGGCGGATCTTGCCCTTGGCCAGCGGCACCTGTGTGCGTGCGTTGAAGATCAGCCCCTTAACGGGCGGCGGGGGCACCAATAGCGGGCCCGGCTTCCAATAGTCGCCCAGGTCGGACGCGGTGTAGATAGCCACTACGCCGGGCATCGCGCGCGCCGTTGCCGTGTCGATGCGCTTGATCCGCGCGTGTGCGTATTGGCTGCGCACAAAGGCCACGTGCAACATCCCGGCTAGATGGACGTCGTCGGTGAAGGTCGCCTGCCCGGTGAGCAAGCGGGGGTCTTCATTGCGTCTGATCGGTTGTCCGAAGGTGCGTGTCGCCATAAGTTGTGTGGGTCAAGGAAGTGGGTTGGCGGCCAGCAGCACCGCGTCTACGATATTCTGATAGCCGGTGCAGCGGCAGATATTCCCGGAAAGCACGGTGCGAATCGCCTGTTCGGTGGGCTGGGCGTTTTCTGCGAGAAATGGGATGAGCGTCAGCAAGATGCCCGGCGTGCAAAAGCCGCACTGTAACGCATGCTTTTCACGGAAGGCTTCTTGCAGCGGATGCAGGTGGTTCTGATCAGACGCCAGGCCTTCGACGGTCGTGATCGCGCGACCGTTTACCTGCACGGCAAACAGGATGCACGACCGTACCGCCGCGCCATCGAGGAGGATGGTACAGGCGCCGCACGATCCATGTTCGCAGCCCACATGGGTGCCGGTCAGGTTCAATTCATGGCGTAGGAAATCGCTCAAGAGAAGGCGTGCTTCCACGCTGCGCTCGTATTGGATGCCGTTTACAGTTACGGTAACGGGCGTTCGCTCGGTCATCGATCTCCTTGTCGTTCGTGACGCTTTTGCGGCGGCGATGCTCGCTTACGCTCGCAGCACTGACGGATGCGGCTCTGTTGCGCGTGCAAAGGCTTCGGTCAGCGCACGCTTGCCGAGCACTTCGACGAGATGGCGGCGATAGTCTGCCGTTGCATGGATGTCGGCCAACGGGTCGACGTCCTGGTAGGCCGCGGTGTGCGCTGCCGCGGCAATAGCCTCCACCGTCGGCGTCTGCCAGCGCAAAATGGCGCTGGCGTTGTGCGCTGTCGTCGGACCCTCGCCTACGCTGAGGTAGACCAGCCTGGCCTCTGTGCAGCGGCCCGTGGCATCCAGATAGACGGTCGCTGCAACGCCGACGATCGCGTAGTCGCCAGGGCGACGCGCAATCTCTTGAAAAGACCAGCCGCTGTGGGGGGGCTGCGGCGGCGCCGCAATTTCGACCAACAATTCATCCGGCGCCAATGCGGTCGTAAACAGGCCGATGTAAAAGTCTGCCGCCGGCACCCAGCGCTCCCCTCGCGCACTTTGCAATCGGAAGCGGGCGTCAAGCGCGACCATCACCGCCGGCAGTTCGGCGGCCGGATCGGCATGCGCCAGGCTGCCCCCCAGCGTGCCACGGTTGCGGATTTGCACGTGGGCGATGTGGGGCATGGCGGCATGCAGCAAGGGGGCGCGGGTAGCCACCAGATCACTGCGTTCGACCGTGCGGTGGCGCGTCATCGCGCCGATCTGCAGACCCCCGCCCCGACCAGGAATGACATAAAACAGCGCATCGATGCCGTTGAGGTCGATCAAGATGGACGGTTGCGCCAGGCGGAAGTTCATCGCCGGCACCAAGCTCTGGCCGCCAGCGAGGACCTTGCCGTCGTAACCGCTTTCTGACAGCAATCCCAGCGCCTCATCCAGGCTCTGGGGTGCAAAATAAGTGAATGGAGCAGGTTTCAAGGTGTCGGCTCTTCCTGGTGCACCACTATTTCTTCTTCGCGGCTTTTTTAGCGGCCTTGTCGGCCGCTTTTTCGGCGGCCTTTTCGTCCTTGTCCAGCTTCTTGCGCCCGCGCTTGGCGGGTGCGGCCATTGCCTCAGCGTCATCCAGCCAACCGACGGCGCGACAGAAGGCTGCTTCGCCGCCTTGGAATTTCCAGGGGAAGACGCCCAGCGTGAGCCGGCGGTTATGCAGGCGTGGGTCACCGATATCGCCGCCCAGGTTTTCCACGTGGATGCAGTCATGGGGAAAGAGCGCATTGTGCGTCAACTGATAGGCGCTGTTGGGGAAGAGGACGTCGATCTGGTCGGCCCCAAACTTTTCCTCGCAGCGGGCACGAACTTTCTGCCAATGTTCCAGTCCACCCTTGCCGAGGAAGCGACCGATCGGCAGGTTCATCGGGTGGTCGGTGGAGATCATGTCCACGCCCCAGATGTGAATCTTCTTTTTGAGCAGCCAGTCGCAGATGCTGTAATGGGGGCCGGGGTGGCGCTGGATATAGCGTTCCTCGTCGCCTTGGGGGCTGAGAAAGGTATACTTGTGCCAACCGGTGTGGATGAAGAGGATGTCGCCATCGCGCACCTCGGCACGATCCTCGATCATCTGGGGGGTGAAGACATCCAGATCGTCCAGCACATCGCTCAGGTCGACGATGACGCCAGGCCCATAGCACCATTCAATCGGAATTTGATCGATGGTCTTGCCGTTGGTTACAAAGTGGCGCGGTGCGTCCAAATGGGTGCCCATGTGATTGGATGTCTGGATGTACTGGGCGTTGACGCCGTGTTCGGACTTGCGCTTGAAGTACTTGACTTCGAACGGCGGATAGAAGGGCCAAAAGGAGCAGTCCTGGTTGAGTGGTTGGGAGAGATCAAAGATTTTCGCCATCGTGTTCTACCTTTTTTGCACGCCAAGTTTATTGTGGTTGATCGACAAATATCTCATCGGGCTTTCAGTCTTTCCAAAATGCCCATCAGTTTCTCGTTGCCGCCGGCTGGCGGTCGCCAATCGAGATGTACGACGGCGGCCTGTTGCGCGGTGAGGCTGGCCGCAAATGATTCCAGACCGACGTTGATGGCCGCCAAAGGTGCGTCGATGGCCATCAAGTCGACTGGCGGTAGTTCACTGATCCGGTTGAGGCTCTGCACGATTGCCCCGGCGCGTCGCACGGCTGTCTCATTGCTCGTTTCCACCAGCGCCCCGGCCGCCGCCAATTGTTCTACCTGTGCGGCCAGGTTCTGCGGGTCGCTGTCGGTGCCTACGACCACGACGACCACTTCGAGATGGCGCCCTTGGGCCTGCGCGTTCTTGCGGGCCAGTGCGATCGCCAGTCCCAACTCGCCGGCGGGATCCGGGTGTGCGCCGTAGCCGAGTACGACGTCGAGCAGAATCACGGCCGTACCCGGATCCGCTGCCTCTTGCAACAGGCGCTTGATGCGTAACTCATTGTCCATCATCGGGTGTAAGCGGCCGACCGTAAACTCGTCCTCCCCCAGATCGACGATGGTGTTGGCTTGACTTTCGGTCGCCTTGGCAAGCGCAAACGGCTTGTCGAGCGGGGTATTGGAAAAGACAACCGGAATGAAATCGCGCAGGATGAGTTGAGCCTCATAGGCCAGGGTGCCTCCGGAGAAGACGCCACGCAGATAGCGCTGGCCCGGGGCGAAGGGCGGGGAGCCGGCGGCCACCGGCGCCGGTTCTTCAAAATCCGCCAATTCCACGGCCAAGGCGGCGGCTGCGTCGAGTGTCGGCACAAAATAGAGATTTTCGTGCGCCGCGTCTGTGGGCTTGTAACCGATAAAATCGACGATGACCAGTTTGCCGGTCGCGCGTGCAGCCCGGATCAATTCGTCGGCAACATGGGCCGCGGGCGGTTTGGAAATGATCACAATCACCTGCGTGGCCGGGTCGCGCGCGAGCAAATCTAGCGCTTGGCGTGCCGTGATGGCGCCAACAGCCTCCGACAGATCGCGTCCGCCGGTGCCCAGCGCGTGGGATACGCCGCCACCCAATTGATGAATGCGCGCGGTCACCAGTTGCAAGCCGGTGCCGGATGCGCCCACCAGCCCAATCGCACCGCGCCGCACCTGATTGGCGAAACCCAGCCCGATGCCGTTCACGAGCGCTGTGCCGCAATCGGGACCCATGACCATCAGTCCCTGGGCGGCGGCGGCCCGTTTGAGGCTGATCTCATCTTCGACGGGGACGTTGTCACTGTAGAGAAAGACATTCTTGCCCAACCGCAGCGCATCGCGCGCGACGCCGGCGGCAAAGCGGCCCGGCACGGAGATTAGCACCCAGCGTGCCGCAGGCAGCATCTGCGCCGCGGCCGCCAGGCTCTTGGGGCGAAAGGCAAAGCCGCCGTCAGCGCTTTTGCGGGCCAGCAGGCCGTCTACGGCGGCCAGCGCTGCGTCGGCGGAAGACGCGTCGTCCGCACGCACGGCGATCACGAGATCGTCGGCGCCCGCGGCGCCGGCGTCAGGCGTGAGCAGGTCGCTTTGCGCGAGTACATCTTTATTGGCTGCAGTGCCCATGACGACACCGGCGTCGGCGACGCCGGGCATGGCGGCCAGCGCACGCTGCAATTGCATGAGGAGTACCGAGTCATAATAGGCGCCTGGCCGGACATGGACTTTGATCATCGGATGATCCACTAACTTATGTGCGTGGCTCTGGCGGAACCCACTTACTTACGTGCGTGGCTCTGGCGGGTCAGCAGAATGGCGGGAATTGTAATGGCACTTCGCGCGGCTGTCAATTTGGTTTTGTCGTTCTGTATCACCCGCACCATTTGCGCCGATTGACAGGGAACGAAGGTGCACATAAGATTCACCGTATCATCTAATTGCAGAAGCGAGGAGAACCAAGGTCATGCACCTGGAAGGTACGTATATTTTCGCAGCCCCGCGTGGTGACGTGTGGGACGCCTTGATGGACCCGGCGGTGCTCGCCGGTGCGCTGCCGGGCGGCGAGCAAATGGAAAAGGTCGGCGAAAATGAGTACAAGGCTGTCATGAATGTGAAGGTGGGCCCAGTGCAGGGCCGGTTTGAGGGTAAGATTATCCTCAGCGAGATTGTCCCCTTGCAACAATACACCATGAACGTGGATGGTCAAGGCGCGCCCGGCTATGTGTCCGGTGTGGGTACGTTGGCGCTTACAGATCAGGATGATGGCGGTACATTGCTGCAGTATGCGGGTGATCTCCAGGTCGGGGGGCGCATTGCCGGCGTCGGCCAGCGCCTGATCGAAAGCACGGCCAAGTCCGTGACGCGACAGGGGCTGGCTGCACTCGACCAGATGATCCAGGCGCGCCGGCAGTCGCCGGCGCTTGCAGTGAGTGTGGGGCATGGACTGGTGGCTGAACAACCCGCCGCCGCTGAGGTGCCCACGACAGGGTCGCCCGTCGCTAGCCGTCCATCAGCCATGCCGGCCTCACCCCAGCCGTCGATGGCCGGTATTGCGCGTGATGTGGCACGCGATGTCGCCAAGGATCTTGCGTCCGACTATATCCCTGCGGATAAGCAGGATCGTGTTCTCTATTTTTCGCTCGGCGCGTTGGCGATGCTGCTTTTTGTCGTCCTTGTGCGTCTGGTGCAGCGAGACTGAACGGGGTACGCATGACGACCGAACATCGGTTGAAAAACAAAGAGATTGCTGATCTCCTGGCTGGCGTGGCCGCGCGTTTGCAGATTCTGGACGCCAACAAGTTTCGCATTATCGCCTTTCAGAATGCGGCGGAGAACATCAGAAACCTGGCCCAAGATCTCCATGCCGTGGATGCCAACGGTGCGCTGCTGTCGATCCCCGGCGTCGGCAAGGGCATCGCCGATGCGCTCCACGTGCTGCTCACGACTGGCGAGTATCAGGAGTTCACCGATCTTGATGCGCAGGTGCCACAGGGCGTCGTCGATATGATGCAGGTGCCGGACATGGGACCCAAGAAGGCCAAACGGCTCTGGGATGAACTCGGCATCGACAGCGTGGAGGCGCTCCGTGCCGCCGCCGAAGGCGGCCGGCTGCGCGATTTGAAAGGCTTTGGCGCCAAGAGCGAAGAGAAGATTCTGAAAGGGATTGCGTTGCTCGGCCAGCGCAGCGACGAACGCACCCCCATCGGCATCGCCCGTCCCCTGGCGCTTGGGCTGCTGAGCGGGTTACAAAACACACTGCCGCCGGGCACGATCGAGCGCATTGCGCTTGCGGGCAGCTTGCGTCGCTGGAAAGAGACTATCGGCGATGTCGACATCCTTTGCGTCGCAAACGACCCCGCCGCGGTGATGGCTGCCTTCCGTGGCTTGCCACAAGTGGCCGACGTGGTGGGCAGCGGCGAGACCAAGACCAGCGTCGTGCTTGGCAATGGGTTGCAAGTGGACCTGCGTGTGGTCGAATCACACCATTGGGGCGCCGCTTTGCAGTATTTCACCGGCAGCAAGGAGCATAACGTCGCGTTGCGCGAGTTGGCGCTCAAGCAAGGCTGGAGCCTCAACGAATATGGCTTGACCGCCACCGACGGCGGCGACACGCCCGCCGGTGAGCAACGGTTCTTTGCGGAGGAAGCCGATCTCTACACGTTCCTCGGCCTGGATTGGATTCCGCCCGAACTGCGCGAGAATCGCGGCGAGATTCAGGCGGCGCGCAAGCACGAGCTTCCCACCCTGATCGAGATCGGTGATATCTGCGGCGAACTGCACGGCCACACGACCTGGAGTGATGGCGACGATAGCGTGATTGCCATGGCGGAAGCCGCACGCGCGCGGGGTTACGTCTACTGGTCGGTGAGCGACCACAGCATTGGCTTGGGCATCACCCAAGGGGTGGACGTCGAGAAACTGCGCCGCCAGGCCGTGGAGATAGCCGCTGCCAACCGTCACTTTGCGGACCTTGGGGTCGACTTCCGGTTGCTGCAGGGCACCGAAGTTGAGATCCTGGCCGACGGCGCGCTCGGGTTGTCCGACGATGTGTTAGCAACGCTCGATGTGGTGGTGGCCAGCATTCATAGCGCGCAACGCCAGGATCGCGATACCATTACGGCGCGTTGTCTAAAAGCGGTGTATAATTCACACGTAGACATGTTAGGACATCCAACCAGCCGGCTGCTTGGCTCACGGCCGCCGACGGAGCTGGATGTCGAACGGGTGCTGCAGGCATGTGCTGAGACGGGGACTGTCGTCGAGATTAACGCCAATCCAGCACGGCTTGATCTTAACGATGTCTATGCGCGCCGTGCCGTCGAACTGGGCTGTAAAGTCGCCATCAACTGCGACGCCCACAGGGTTGACGGCATGGATATTCTTGAGTACGGCATTGGCACTGCGCGCCGCGCCTGGCTGACGGCCGCCGATGTCGTGAATACGCGTACAGAGAAGAACATGCTGCTGCTGCTCAAAGGTCGGTCGAGACAGTCGTAGGTGTGGTTTCCATGCCGCACGTAGGAGTCGTTGCCTCATGCGTCCCTCAATCATTGTAATTCTTGCCTCTGCCTTGATGGGTGTCGGCGTTTTTCTGGCGGGGGGTGTGGTCGTCCGTCTGTGTCAAGAATCCCAGTGCCTTAGCCAGCCTGAAGTCGTGCCGCCGGCTACACCAGTTCCGGTGGTCGCGATTGTAGGTGGCAGGTCGCTGAGTCCGCCAACGTCAACCGATGGGCCTATCGTAGGGCCTTCCGGTGGTTCTGATTCCGCGACTTCGGGCGGTTCTGACCCTGCCAATCCGAGTGCTTCTGATCCTGCGATTACATGCCCGTGGACACCGGCTGACGGCTTGCCCGTGGATACCATGGTGCAAGCGATTGGGATCTTGCGTCTCTACCCAGAGCCGGACACGCTGTCGGTGGCTCTGGCCGACCATAACGCCGGCGACCAATTTGGGGTAGTTGCCGATGCGAGCGGCGCGACGGCGATAACAAGCTGTGCTGTGCTGTGGTACCGCGTGCGCAATGCCGCGGCTGTGGAGGGTTGGGTGCTGGAAGCTGCGGTCGAACGGTTGCCGCCACCCGTGACGCCTGTGCCCACTTCCTCCCCATGCCAGGCGCCCGCTTGCGTTGCCTGTGGCTGTGGCCAGCAGCAGTCCGGGTGTGGGCAGCCATGCGGCTCCGGGCAGCAATGCTACCCGTCTTGCGGGAGTCCGTGTAATAACCAGCCTCCTAATCCGTGCGATAACCCATGCCAGTCGCCGTGCGGCGGTTACCAGGGGTATGATCCTGGCTATTCTACCGATCCCTATCCCAGTTGTGGCGGCAGCACCTGTGGGTGGACAAGCCAGTAAGCGATGGAATCATGAACAAACAGATCTCTTCATACTCTCTTTCTGATGCACTGGTTTGGCCGGTCTTTGTCTGCTTGCTGGTGAGTGCCCTGCTCCTTGCCGGTTGCGGCGACAACAGTCCTGCCCCGACGGCTACTGCCACCCTGGCGCCGCTGAGCGCCGAAGTCGGCGGTATGGCGATTACCGTTACCCCGGCAAACATGCCACCGGCGGCGGCGCAGGAGACACCGGCGGCCACCTCTGTTGCTCCGGCGCCGCAGGAAGTGCTGGCGCCGGAGACGCCCGTGGTGGCCGGCGGCGTGCTCCGTTTCTATGCGGACGCCGATCCGACCGCGCTGCGCCTGGCAGAATATGCGGCCGGGACCACATTCGTGGTGGTCGAACCGGGCGACGACTACGGCGTCTATCCGGTCGACATGAACGGCGTGCGGTGGTATCGTGTGCGTGCAGACGACGGACTGGTGGGATGGGTGATGGCCGACGCGGTCAGCCCACTCGCGCAGTAGACCACGCGAATCATTGCCCGCCTACCTTCCAATCGACTTTGGCCTTGCCAGGCCAACTGAGCGCGATGCGGCCGCGCGCCTTGTCGATCGTCAGAATTTCCACATCGATCACGTCGCCAACACTCAGCGCTGTGCCGGCCGTTGTCTGGCTGCGATGCAGCAGCCCATCCTGTTTGACGCCGACGTCGACAAAGGCGCCGAAGTCCACGACGTTGCGCACGGTGCCGCGCAACGTCATGCCCGGCAGCAGATCATCCATCGACAATACATCGCTGCGCAGGATTGGCGCCGGCGCATCCTCACGGGGGTCGCGGCCCGGGCGCACCAGTTGTTCCAGAATATCGGCGAGCGTCGGTTCGCCAGTCCCCAGGTCGGCCGCCAGGCTGCTAAGCGGCTGTGTGGCACGCAACTTGTCCACCTTGGCCTGGCGCTCGGCCACCGTGGCGGCCAGCGACAGCGTGGCGCGCTGCATCACCTTGCGTGCCGCCACATAGCTTTCCGGGTGGATCGCGCTGGCGTCCAGTGGGTCATCGCCGTCACGAATGCGCAGAAAACCGGCCGCTTGCTCGAATGCTTTGGGTCCCAGCCCGGATACCAGCTTGAGCGCGGCGCGGCTGGGGAAGGGGCCGCGTTCGTTGCGGTGCGCCACGATCTTCTCGGCCAGTTTTGGCCCAATGCCGGCTACGTAGGTGAGCAGCGCCGGCGACGCCGTATTGGCATCTACGCCGACCTGGTTGACCACGCTCTCCACGACACCGTCTAGCGATTTGGCCAGTGCTTTTTGGTTGACGTCGTGCTGGTAGAGGCCCACGCCGATCGACTGTGGGTCGATTTTGACCAGTTCGGCCAGCGGGTCCTGCACGCGGCGCGCAATCGATACGGCGCCGCGCATGCTCACATCCAGTTCGGGCAGCTCGGCGCGTGCCAGCGGGCTGGCCGAGTAGACGCTGGCGCCGGCCTCGTTCACGATCACATAGTGAACTTCGGAGCGTGCCGTGCGAATGAATTCGGCGACGAGTTGCTCGCTCTCACGCGAGGCGGTGCCGTTGCCGATAGTTAGCAGCGTAACCTGATGGCGTTCGACCAGGGCGGTCAACGTCGCCAGGCTTTCGCGGCGGTGGTTCTGGGGCGGATGCGGGAAAATCGTGGCCGTCTCCAGCACTTTGCCGGACGGATCGACGACGGCGACCTTGCAGCCGGTGCGAAAGCCGGGGTCAATGCCCAGCACGATTTGACCGGATAGTGGCGGTTGGCCTAGCAGAGCGCGCAGGTTGGCCGCAAAGACGCCAATCGCGTGGTGTTCGGCTTGTTCGGCCAGGTGACTGCGCACGTCGCGCTCGATGGCGGGCAGCAGCAAGCGTTTGGCGCCATCGGCGGCGGCTTCGGCGAGATGGGGCGCCCAAGGCGAGCGCGGGTCGATCGTAAAGGTGGCCAAGATCCCCATGCGCCAATCGCGTTCGGGCACGTCGAGCGCCACGCGCAGCACCTTGAGCGTCTCGCCGCGATTCAAGGCCAAGACCTGGTGCGGTCGCAGCTTGTCCACGCGCAGGGCGAATTCGTAGTAGAGCTGGAAGACGCCGCGCTCATCGGCGGCATCTTCAATTTTGCCCGCTGTCAGCGTGGCGAAGCGCAGCGCCTTCTCGCGCACCGCGCGGCGTACATCGGCATGGTCGCTGATGGACTCGGCCACAATATCGCGTGCGCCGGCCAGCGCCGCGTCGACCGTCGGCACCTGTTCGGTGACAAACGCCGCTGCGGTTTTTTCAGGCGTTTCACGCGTCGGGGCTTGCGCCAGTATCAGGTCGGCCAGCGGCTGCAATCCTTGTTCGCGGGCAACGCTGGCGCGTGTGCGCCGTTTCTGTCGATAGGGTGCGTAGAGATCTTCCAACTCGGTGCGCGTGGTGGCCGTCTCCAACGCCGCACGCAATTCCGGCGTCAGCTTGCCCTGTTCTTCGATATTGGCGACAATTGCTGCGCGCCGTTCGTCGACGGCGCGCAGGGTCTCCAGCGCGGCAATGATGGCGCGCAGTTCTTCTTCGTCCAGGCCGCCGGTGACTTCCTTGCGATAGCGCGCGATGAAGGGCAAGGTGTTGCCGGCATCAAGCAATTCGACCGCGGCGGCGACGCGATTGGCGTTCAGGGTTAAGGAAGTTGCAATACGCGCAGCATCGTGATTCATAAGGATAGTGGCTCAGGTAGTGTGGGTCTGAAATCGTGATCGACAGGTGCCTGGCTTACGGCCTGTGCGTTTCAACAATGCGCTTAAACGCGCGACGATAGATTGCAATGAAGAGTATCAGCACTACGACACTGCCGGCCAATGCAACTATGCGCAGCCCGCGTTCCATCTGCGCAAGATAGTCGCCAAGCCGGTAGCCGGCAAAAACCAGGAGCCCAGTCCAAAGCGGCTCAACAAGAAGGCTTACCAGGATGAGCCGATACCAGCGGACGCGCGCCAATCCGGCTGCGATCAGCACTGGGATCGTGAGCATGCCCAACGAGAGTTTGGTCATCAAGAACAGCTTGACCCCTTGATCGCGCATGCTTGTTTCGAGACTTTGGATCAAGCTACGTCGCTGGCGCATCCAGCGAAAGCGATAGAGAAAGTGGCGTTCTCCTCCCCAGTAGCCAGTCAGGTACCAGAAGGCATCGGCCAAGAAGTTGCCAACGGTGGCGACGACGAACACAATCGGCCATTTCAAAACACCAGTCGCGGCCAACGCACCGCCGATCAAGGTCGCCGCGGGACCCTCGACAAAGATGAGCAGAAACAGGATTAGATAGCTCCAAAGACCAAGGTCCGGCAGCGAACCGGTACGGAGCGCTTCCCATATTTGTTGGAGAAGTTCCATGTGACGTGAATTGGCGGTCTTATGCCCACAGCCATAGGCTTACTTAGAAGCGTCTGCATCGGACTCAACTACGCTCAGCCGTGCGCGTTCAATTATCTTGGCGAAGGGCAGGTACGTCAAATGGGTGGAGGCGTGTGGGCGTGATGCGGATTTGTCGCAACCCATTGACAGGGTCTGCCTGTGAGCGTAGGATATCAGATGGAACAAGATTCGATCGGCAAGAAAGGTTTCCATCTACTCCGGCTGTGTACCGTGACCAACGTTTCGAGAGGAGATTCGACCAATGCCCGCAACTCAGCAAACGATGCCGGCGATTGTGCAGACGGTCTACGGCGGACCGGAGGTGCTGTATTTTGCTCAGGTACCGATACCTGCCCTGCGCCCACATGATGTGCTCGTGCGCGTCAAGGCCGTGTCGGTCAATCCCGTAGATACCAAACAACGGGCGGGTGGTGCGCCTGGCTCACCCGTGCCGAACCCACCCAAGATCATCGGGTGGGACGCCGCCGGTATCGTCGAAGCCATCGGCTCTGCCGCGGAGCTTTTTGCCGTGGGGGATGCTGTCTTCTTTGCCGGCGACATCACGCGGGCCGGATCCTACGCCGCATTGGTGGCAGTGGACGAACGAATCGTGGGCCGCAAGCCGCACTCACTTTCCTTCGAAGAGGCGGCCGCCGTGCCATTGGTTGCGCTCACAGCCTGGGAAGGGTTGCTCGAAATGCTGGACGCGCAAAAGGGGGAGGCCGGCACCGGTCAACGGTTGTGTTTGGTCGTTGGCGGCGGCGGCGGCGTGGGATCCATGGCCATCCAAATTGCGAAAAAGGTCTGTAATCTGCACGTCATCGCCACGGCGTCACGCCCCGAATCAGCCGCCTATTGCCGCCAGTTGGGTGCAGACCATGTCGTGGACCATTCGGGGTCGTTGGTTGACGAACTGACGCGCCTGGATATGAGTGGCGCCGACTACATCTTTAGCGCGGCGCGGCTCACGAATTTTCCGCAACTGGCGGCGGCGCTGAATCCACTGGGCAAGATTTGCTGCATCCTCGGCGGTGATGAGGCCCGGCGTCTCGATGTGAGCAGACTCTTCCCAATTCGCGGAACCCTGGCCTTCGAATTCATGTTTGCACGTCCCATTACCGGTATCGGTCTTGAGAAACAGGGAGAAATTCTCAATCAGGTCGCCGATCTGCTGGACAAAAATGTGCTTGTCACCAACATGAAGCGCGTTCTTCCCTGGTCCGCCGTACAAGAGGCGCACCACGCGATTGAAGAAGGTCACACGATCGGCAAGATCGTGCTGCATGTGGCCTGACGGCGTGCGGCAGCCAAACCGACCCTACGGTTCTCTGCGTCTGACAAACCGGAAGCCCCCTCCCCGCTCAACTTGCATGAGGTGGCCGCGCCAGACGATGCGCTGGGGGAGGAGGAGCGCAGCCAGCAATTGCAGCGGGAAGATTACCTGGATCACGGGTACCAGCCAGGAACTGGCCCACGGCGATGCTCCGCGCAGATAGGTCGTGTTGAAGTGGGCGAAGATCGCGTACTGGTAGACCAGATAGGCCGCCGTGAGCGCCGCCGGCAGTGGCGATGGCCAGAACAGAAGCCCGACCAGCAAGCAGAGCGGTGCAAATGCGGGGATCATCGCCAAGCCATAAAGGATCATCTGCTCACGCCACGGCAAATGGCGAAGGAGCGACTCGCGTGGAAAAATGAACCAGCGCTGCACCAGGCTCAGGTAGTGGCGAGCGCTGGGCACCTGCGTGTTGATGGCGTGCCGCACGGGGGCCTGCGCCAGCCGGTAGCCATGCTGCCGAAAGCGATCCGCCACGGCAAAATCGTCGGCGAGGATTGGTTCCAGCCCGGCAAAGCCGCCGACCGCGTCCAGTACCTGCCGCCGTGCTGCGTAGAACATGCCATTGATTGTGACCGGGTCATGCAGCATAGCATAGGGCACATAGGTCAGCAGGCTGTTGCCGTTGACGAAGTAGGCAACCAGGCTCGACCAGACATTGCTGAAGTTGACCTGATAGGGCAGGCCGAACGCCAATCCTACGTGCGGCAAGTCCAAAAATGCCGAACATTCCTCCAGCCCATTGCCGGGCAGCATGGTGTCATCGTCGAGCACGCAGATCATGTCGCCGCGCGCGGCATCCAGCCCCGCCACCAGTTTGAAGGTTTTGGGGTTGAAACCTTGCGGCGCTGGTGGGAGCACAAGCAGGTGAATGGCTCGCGCCGGGTGCCTTGCTATCAGTTCGCGACAGATCGTCTGCCCCGGCAGATCGTCGGCATCGACGAGCCAGACGAACTCGAGCGGGCAGCGCGTCTCCAGCGCCAGGTTGTGGGCCAGGGTCGCCGGCAGCGTCGGATCCCCGCTCAGGATCGGCTGCAAGATGCTCACCAGCGCCGGTACCCGGTTGAGCGGTGGGGGGGGACGATGGAAGAAACGCACCACCATTACGTGTTTCCAACAGGTGAGCGCAAGCAGCAGGCCGGCGCTTAACGACAGGATGGCTGTCATCATGGCGTGCGCTTACCTGTCGCCGCATCCTTGGCCGCCAAACGTTCGCTCCAGCCGCCACGCTGCAGTCGGAGGCGCTGGCCGCGCCAGTCGAACTCGTTGCCACCCCCTAGGGCAGCCAACGCCTGGAGCGGTGCGATCAGTGCGGAGGCAATTACCAACGGCCAGCGCGTCGCTGGCGTCCACCGCTGCAAGTAGCCGCGCTCACCGATCCAGTAACTTGCCGCAAAAGCTGCCAACGCGCCGCCGAAGGCGCGCCCTGGCGTGCGCCGGCGCGCTAGCAGCGCGATCATCGCCAACGCGGGTAATAGCAGATTGCCGGCAGCGCCGGCCAGGGAAACGGCTTGTTCGCGCCGGGTCAGGAAGGGCAGCATGGCTTGCCGGGGGATGATGAACCAGCGTTGCATCTGATTCATATAGTCGGCGACGGCGGGCAACTGGTTGTCGACGTCATACACAACCGGCGTTTGTACGCACAGCCTGCCCTGTTGGCGCACACGCCGCGCCAATTCATGGTCGTCGTCAATCCGCCCATCCTCCATGCCCGTCAAGCCCCCGGCGGCGGCAAAAACCTCACGCCGCAGGGCGAACAGATGGCCGGTGATGGTATAGGGTTCGGTCAGGTAGGTGAGCGGGATATAGCTGAGCAGTGCGTTGGCGTTGACAAACGCACTGAGCAGACTGGAGCCGGTGTTGCTCCAGTTTGTATAGCAGGCGAGGCCAAAGACCGCGCCGCTTTGGCTGGGTGTGAGATAGCGCGCAAGTTGCTGCAGCGCGCCGGAGCGCAACAGCACGTCGTCGTCCACAAAGCAGAGAATGTCGCCATGCGCCTCGGGCAATGCTGCCTGTAGTTTCTCTACCTTGCTGGCGATGGGGGCGCCGGGCACGGTCACCGGCACGATCCGCGCGACCAGTTCCGGATGCTCGGCGATCCACGCAAGGCAGACGGCCTGCGTGGCGGCATCGGCTTGATCGCAGATGAGCAAATGTTCAATGGGACCGGCGTAGTCTTGCCGGCTGCGACACGCCAGCGCGCCGGCCAGGTCGCTTGCCCCGTGCGTGATAGGCTGCAGCAAGGTGATGCCTGGCCATGGCCCGGGTGGGTCCGGCGGCGGGGGCTTGCGAAAGAAGTGCACGACCGCAGCAAGTTTCCACAGGCGGTCCAGGCCATAAATCGTTGCGCAGGCGATGGTCAGCCGGTCGACCCAGCCGCGCCCTGTTGTAGGCTGCATAGAAACTCCTGGTAGATGCGAAGATAAGTTGCCTGCTCATCGAGCGCGGCCGCGTGCCCGCGTTCGGCCAGCGTGACCACGCGTGCCTGCGGAAAGCGCCGGTGCAATTGGTCCCGTTGCGTGGGTGCCTGCAGGTGATCGTGGCTGGCGTCCACAATCAAGGTAGGCCCTTTCCACAAGCCTTCCTGTCGGTCACCGTCTGCGTTCTGCTCCCTTGCCGCCTCCTTGTGAATCTTTGCCTCCCCCGCCCACTGCGCAGCGTTCTCCGCTCGATCCACATCGGCCTGGATCCGAAGACGGTTCAGCAGCCCACGACGCCTGAACCGTGGAATGATCTCCTCGAAATAGGCGCGCCAGAAGCGGTGTTCGGGCGTCGCCGCTGGCAGGAACAGACGAATCATGCCGCGCATGGCCATGTGCAGCGCCGGTTCAGGCACGGCGCTGAGCAGACGTGCGAACAGGGCATAGCGCCGCCCGCGTTGGCGGTTGGGCGCCCCGCTGTTTGACAACAGCAGTGCAGCGACACACCCGGGATGCCAAAGCGCCAGGTATTGCGCGATCAGCCCGCTGTAGGATCCGCCGACCACATACGCCTTGTCTACTTGGTATGCTGCCAGTAGCCCTACGATACCGTCGACGAGGTCGTGGATATTGTCGATCGCATCGGGGTAGGACAGTGAGATCACCCGCGCGGTCTGTTCGAACGCCGCGATATGGTGGAACGATGTTTCGGCCAGACCGAGCGCACCGGGCAGCAGCAACAGCGTTCTTGCGCCGGCGCCGCAAACGATGGCTTCCCAGTCGATGCCGTCAATCGTGCATCGGCTAACTGGGTGGGTGGCGCGCAAGGTTGCGAGCAATGCGGCGCTATCAGCCACGGTCCACGTCCGTGGTCGAAAACATGCGCTGGAAGCGCGTGCGTTGGGTTGCCAACACGCGTTGCACAAGTCGCGGCGCAAAGCAGTACAGCCTCACCAGGAGTCGTTCGCCGGCGCCCCACACCAATTCGCGTTTATCCGCCTCCAGCGCCTGCACGATGCGCTCGCCCACTGCCTCCGGCGCGGCCAGTGGCACGGCGCCCAGGCCGGCCCGCTGCGCCATCCCATACACCATCGCCGTGTCGGTTCCCGGCGGGCAGGCCGTGAGCACGTGCACGCCCAGCGGCGCCAGTTCATAGCGCAGCGACGCACCGAAAGCCGCCACGCCCGCTTTGGTAGCGGAATAGAGCGATGCGTAGGGCATGGGGACGTGGCTCATTGTGCTGCCGATCAACACCACGGCACCGCCCGTGGCCACCAGGTCGGGGATCATGAGACGGGTCAGGTCGATGGGCGCCACGAGATTGGTGGCCACCGTACGCGCGAGGGTCTCTTCGTCCAGGCTCAGCAGTCCACCGCCCCCGAGTAGACCCGAGCTGTGGACGAGAAGGCCGATCTGGCCGCACACAATGCGCGTCGTGTGCACGAGGCGCGTCCGCTCCGCTGCACTTGTGATGTCGCCCGGCAACGCCACTGCATGCACGCCCAGCGCGCGCGCCTCATGCATCACGGCTTCCAAAGGGGCCGCTCGTCGACCGACGATCACCAACGGCACGCCGCGCCGGGCCAGGGCCAACGCAATGCCGCGGCCGATGCCCGTGCCGCCGCCGGTAATGAGTGCAGGGTTGGCGGTACAAAATGGTCGATGCGCCATCAGAACCTCAGCGTAATTGCCCCGATTGTCAACCCGGCGCCCGTGCCGACGAGTAGCACCTTGTCGCCGCGTTGGATGCGGCCGTCTTGCACGGCTTCGGCCAGCGCCAAGGGGATCGACGCGGCGATGCAGTTGCCACGCGTGGACAGGTTGGAGTAGATCTGGTCGGGCCGGAAACCGAGCCGTGCGGTGAGCAGGTCAATGCCGTGGCGGCTGGCCTGGTGCGGGATCACGCAGTCCAATTCTGCACGCGGCCACGTGGACTCGGCAAAGAACTTGTCCAAAAAGGGGCCAATCAGGCGAATCGCCATCTTGAAGACGCCCTGGCCGTCCATGTGAAACATGTTCATCGCCGGTGTGGTCTCGGGCGCGTTGGGATGGTGCAGCGTGCCGCACCCCAGAAATGTCGTCAAATCGGCGCCACTGCTATAGGTGACAAAGCGGCTTTGGTAGATGGCGCTTACCTCGCCGGGTTCGGCGCGAGTGACCACGGCGGCGACGGCGGCATCGCCGAAGAGCACGGAACTCGCCGGCTCACCTGGGTTGAGCGACCGTGAGGTGATCTCGCTGCTGAAGATCAGGACTGTGCGATAGACACCGGCGGCGACCAGGTGGGCTACGTTCTGCAAGGCGACCAGGAAGCCAAGGCAGGTGGCGTTGATGTCAAAGCAGACGCTGCCGCCGTCGGGTGCACCGAGTTCGCGCTGCACGAAGACCGCGGTACACGGAATCGCCTGTTGCGGCGCCGTGGACGCGCCGACAATGGCGTCTATGCTGTCGACGGTCATGCCGGCTGCGCTAAGCGCCTGGCGGGCGGCCGCCACGGCCATCCCCACCGAAGTTTCCTGCGTCGCATAGCGTCGTTCACCGACACCGGCGACGCGCTCGACCCAGTTGGGCGGGAGTTCCCAAGCCGCTTCCAGGTCGGCACTCGTGACGCGCCGCGCCGGCAAATAGGTTCCAAGCCCCACAATCTTGACGGGCAACATTGACAACTCCTTCGCACAATCGTTAAAAGCAAAGTGGTTCACAATGAGCCAAGCCGCTGCACGCGCCGCCGTTTGCTGCCGGGGGGCGTGGGCGCCAGGCCCTGTTCAATCTGAAGGTCGGGCCGGTGGCATCCATAGGCGGCAACCGTGGCGGTGACGTTGGCCCGGACCGAAGCGGCGACCGTCGCGAAGCATGTCGGGTCGGTGACGGCAAGGTGCAGGCATAGGTGCCCATCGCGCACCTGGATAGCTTGATAGTCGACGATGGCGGGGTCGCTCAATAATACCATGCGACGGATGGTGTCGGGGAAGAAGGCGCGGCGGCCGCCAGCCGGTTCGACGAAATAGCAGACATCATCTTGGCGGCCTTCGATGGCGGCAAGCACGCGAAACGAATTGCCGCAGGTGCAGCGACGATCGTCGAGCTGAAGCACGTCGTTGAGCCGATAGCGGATGATCGGTTGTGTCCGGCGCCAGAGGTCGGTGATGATGGGGGTGACGCGACGGATGGATGAGGGGGTGAGCGGATAGGCGGGGGCAGGGGGGAGGGACTCGCATTGGAGGGCGACGATGTCTTCTTGGATGTGGAGGGATCCGTGCGCGCAACTGATGGCCAGAACACCTTCGGTGCACTGGTAGATTTCGTGGACGGGGGCCTGGAAGACGGTGGACAGGCGGTCGCGATCTTGCGGCTCCAGCACCTCAGCCACGGAGATGAGGCGATCCGGATGAACGCGCAGAGCGCCGGTCGTGTGGCTGCCGGCGAGAAAGCCGAGGAGCGACGGGGGTGCGACGATGATCTGCGGCTGATAGAGATTGAGGGCAGTGACCGCCTCCGGCAGCGGCGTCATCAGGTCGAAGTAGCGGAGGTCGATCAAAAGGCCGCTAGCTTGGGCGTAGAGATTGCTGTGTGAACGTAGGAAGAAGGCGACGCGCAGGCGGCCGCGCGGGAGCCGGTGCAGGACGCGCGCCAGGATGACCCCTGCCCATGCTGCCTGCTCGGCCTGGCTGACCAAGAAGAGACCGCGGTGGCCTGACGTGCCCGAGGAGAGGCCGACGGTCAACCCACCGATCGTCGGTTGAAAGTCGCGCGTGTGCTCGGCGTGGAGGGCAATGTCCGTGGCCGCGGCGCGACCGATGCCGTGCGTGTTGAAGGTATCGAAGTTGGCCATCATCGCGGCTTTGTCGACCGTGGGCAGGGTGCGCCAGTCGTCCAGGTTGTGGCCACGCCATAGGTTGCGATAGAAAGGGCTGTTCTGTTGCGCATAGTCAATGATGCGCTGGGCACGCTGTTCCTGATACGCGTGCAGTCGTGCGCCGCGCAAGGTACGCCAGCGCCACTTTGCGCGTAGAAAGTGGCTAGCCGCCTGCCCAACCAGCCCTGCGCTCATCGCTCACCCCCGGTCACAGCCTCCCAGTTACGGCGATCCGTTCTGCCTGCTATGCCCATGTCGAGATGACCTCTGTGAAGGTTTCCGGGCAATGGCTCGGCACGATGCGCACATCTGGCCAGACTTGCGCAAACGAATGTAGCCGGCTGATGGTTGTGCGCAGGGCTGCGGTGTCATCGGCGATGAAGCCGGCGAGACGTGAAGGCGGGCGGTCGTCGCGCACTGAGCGTGCCAACCAACAACTGTCGGCCACCAAGAAGATACGCCCGCGATCGGTGGCGACGAGCAGCCCCAATTGCCCGCGTGCATGGCCAGGCAGACGCACCAGCAGGGCGGAACCGTCGCCAAAAAGATCATGGGTGGGGCCGAGCACGGGCAGTGGCGGCCCGTCAAAGCGCGCGATCGGTGCCAGACGGCGGTTGAAATCGGCAGGCAGCAACGATGGGATAAATCCCCGGCGCAGTGCGGCCATGCCGCTGCGCCGCGCCACGTTGGCGTAGCCCTCCGCCAGGGCGATCAAGTTGCTTTGCGGGAAATCGCGCAGCCCCGCCAGGTGGTCGGCATGAAAATGCGAGATGATGACCTGACCGATGTCCGCCGGTTGCAGGCCCAAGCGCGGCAATTGCGCAGCCACGGCCAACTCGGGGCGCAGGCGCAGCGGCGTAGCTAGCCGGTAGAGCCAGTAGGGAAACCGTCGGGTGGCTTCCACCATGCGCGGCGCGTAGCCGGCATCCCACAGCAGCCAGCCATGTACGGGGTGCCCGATCAGCGCCACGATCGAGTGACACGCGACCTCTTTGTGGTCGCCGCCTTGGATCAGCATGTGCTCGTGGGCAAGGCAATAGCCCGTGTCGAGGATGTGGCAAATCAGCGTGGGCGTCGTTGTGCTCATGTGTAGGCTTTCGCGAGTGTAGGCAGCGTGCGGGCAATCCCCTCACACACCGGCACTTGGGGCACATAGCCCAGATCGTGTTTAGCCGCCGTTATGTCGTAAGTCTGCGTGCGCGCCAGAATGCCGACGCTGTAGCGCGTCAGGAGCGGTTCGTGACCGGTGAGCGCAGCCTGCATCTCCAGCAAGGCGGCTACGGCAAGTGCGAACGTCAGCGGCATTGGCCGCAGGTCAGCCGGCAGCCCAACCTGCGCCAGCACGGCGCGAAGGGTAGGCCAAAGGGGCACGTGTTCGTCGTTGGTGACAAAATAGGTGCGACCCACCGCCGCCGGGCTGGTGAGCGCCAGCAACAGCGCATGGACGACGTTGTCGACATAGGTCAAATCCACGTGGTTGCGCCCATCGCCGAACTGGCGCAGTTTGCCCTGGCGTGCGGCGGCCAGCAGCCGCGGCAGCAAGGCACGGTCGCCCGGGCCAAAGATCGCTTTGGGGCGAATCACAACGGTGGACAGGCCCCGGGCCGCGGCGCCGGCGATGGCGTCTTCGCCGAGTTTCTTGGTCAGTGCGTAGGTTGACGTAAACCGAGCGGGGTACGGCGCGCGTTCGGTGACATTGACCTGGTCGTTGCCATCGAAGGTCACAGCGGGTGAAGAGACATAGATCAAACGGCCGACCTGATGGCGCCGGCAGCCATCGACCACTGCCTGGGTGCCGCCGGCATTGATGGCATGGAAGTCGTGAGACTTGCCCCATGCCGCCGACAGCGCACCCACGTGGTAGACGGCGTCCATGCCGGCGCAGGCGTCGGCAACCGCGCCGCCTGTGCGCAGGTCGACGGCTACCTTGTGGGCGCCAGCCGCCAGCAGGTCTGCCACGGCCCCAAATTCACGGCCCAACAAGAAGACCGTATGGCCGCGCTGCAAAAGGGCGCGGGCCAGATGGCTGCCTAGGAAGCCTGTGCCGCCGGTGACGAGAATCTTCACCGGCAGCTTACGGCACGACGAGCACGGGACAATAGGTGCGGAGCAGCACGCCGGAACTGACGCTGCCCATGCCGAGCAGTGCTTCCGTCACGTTGTCGCTTTTGCGGGTGCGACTGCCCATGACAATCAGATCGGCCTGATGCAGATCGGCGGCGACAAGGATGGCGTCGACGGGGTTGCCCTGGCGTACGTCGGCGGAAGCCTGTACGCCGGCATTCTGCAGCGCGTCCATGACATCTTGCACGACCTCATTGGCGATCTGCTCGTAGCGGGCGGCCAGGTCGGCGTAGCCGCTCGTCCAGGAATAGGCATCGGGTAGGGCATAGGCATGAAGGACGACGATCTGGGCCTGATCGCGGCGGGCCATGTGTTCGGCGAAGAGCAGAACCCGTTCGGAACCGGTCGAACCGTCGACAGGGACGAGGATAGTTTTAAACATGGCAACTCCTTCGTTGGGATGTCAATCGGCGCGCAGCGCGCCAAGGTAAGGTAGATGTACCATAGCCGTGCGCTCTGTGGCAATTTCCAGCGCTTGCATGAGTTGTTCCAGTCGCACAGGCTTGCTGATATAGCTGTCCATGCCGGCATCGAGGCAAGCCTGGCGGTCCTCAGGAAAGGCGGCGGCCGTCATGGCGACAATGAAGGGCTGTCGTTCGGCTGCGTAGATGCGCCGGATCATGCGCGTGGCCTCCAGGCCATCTATCTCCGGCATTTGCACGTCCATCAGGATTAGGTCGTATGATTGCCGTTCCAGCGACTGGAGTACGGCGCGGCCGTCGGCCACAACATCCACCAGATAACCCAGCCGCGCCAAGATGATTTTAGCCACCTTCTGGTTGACCAAGTTGTCTTCGGCCAGCAAAATATGCAGTGGGTAGTGGCTGGCAAACCTGTGGTCGAAGACGGCGTCCGGTTTGGTGGGTGGGGATGGCGTGGCGTTGGCGTGGAGTGCCTTGTGCAAAATGGCAAAGAGCTGCGTCTGTTTCACCGGTTTGGCGACAACCGCGGCGAAGCCAAGGTCATTGGCTGCGGCGCGCACATGGGTATCGTTGATCGAGCTGAGCATCACCAGCGGAAAAGTGGGGCGGGGCACGCGCTGGCGCAGGGCGACGGCCAATTGCAGACCGTCCATCTCCGGCATCAGCATGTCTATGATCACGAGGTCAAAGGCCGCGCCGGCGTCCAGCAGTTCTAATGCGGCCCGTCCACTGGCGGCGATTGTGGGTAGCATGCCCCACCGGCGCGTCTGCTCTTGCAGGATGAAGCGGTTTGTCTGATTGTCGTCCACGATGAGAACGCGAACACCGGGCAGTGGCGGCATTTGTGCCGGCGAAGGCAGTGGTAGGGCGGACTGGACTTGCAGGGTAAAGTGAAAAGCGGAGCCTTTGCCCTCGACACTTTCCACCCACATGGTGCCGCCCATGATCTCGGCCAAACGTTTGCTGATCACCAAGCCCAGGCCTGTACCGCCATATTTGCGCGTGGTCGAGGCATCAACTTGGGAGAATGTGCGGAATAAGCGATCCATGCGTTCGGACGGGATGCCGACGCCGGTATCGCGGACAAAGAAGTGCAGCAGTCCAGCGCCATCCGGAGTCTGAAGACCGATCCGATTCGATTCCTCGCTTCCAACTTCCTGCGCTGGTTCTATCTCTACAATGACTTCACCCTTCTCGGTGAATTTCAGAGCATTGCCGACCAAATTGACCACAATTTGACGAATGCGGGTGACATCGCCCTGGAGGTTGTCGGGCGTGCCAGGCGCCATATGGTAGGCCAGTTCAACATCTTGCGCAGCGGCCCGGGCGGAGAAGAGATCAAGCGCTTCTTCGATGCACTTGCCCAGACTGAACGGTTGCACTTCAAGTTGCAGGGTGCCGGATTCTATCTTCGAGAAATCCAGGATATCGTTGAGGATGGTGAGCAGGGCATCGCCACTCTGGCGAATGGTCTCGGCATAGTCGTGTTGTTCGGGGGTGAGGTCGGTGTCGAGCAGCAGGCTGGTCAGACCGATCACGGCGTTCATGGGCGTGCGGATCTCATGGCTCATGGTTGCCAGGAAGAGGCTTTTAGCCCGTGTGGCCTCTTCAGCGGCATCCTTGGCGCGGCGCAACTCGGCTTCAGCCTGCTTGCGTGCGGTGATATCGCGCGAGACGCCAAAGAGCGCCGGCTGACCGTCCCAACTCCCTGGGGTTACGCGCGTCTCGACGGTAATCAAGGTGCCGTCTTTTGCTTGGAGCGGAATCGGACAAAGCTCGCGCTGGCCAGCCACCATTTCGGCAATAATCGCCGTTACCTCGCTGCGGCGCTCCGGCGGATGCACCATCAAAACGTCCTGACCGGCCAATTCCTCTGTTGTAAAACCGAGGCGGGCAGGCACGATCGCGTTATTCCGCAGGATATGACCCGTGCTGTCCAACACAAACACAAAGTCGTTGACCGTGTCAAACAAAGTCTGCAGATTTTGCCGGCTCACGCGCAATGCGGCGTCGGCGTGCAGACGCCGTAAGGTGCTGCCGATTTGCAGGGCGATCGTCTCTAGTGTACGGCGCGTGTTGGCTGGAATGGCGTCGTGCGTATGGGAAGCGAGATTGAGCACGGCCAGCAATTGACTCTGGTGTAAAACCGGGATCACGGCCAAGGCGCGCAAACCTTCGGGGTCGCGCGCCACGTTCGCTTCGGTGCGAATACCTTGATAGGTCCCATAGCGTACCTGGCCTGCGCGCGCCAGGCGCGCCTGCGGTGCCTCCGCTGTATAGTGCGAGGCGTTTTTCACGAACTGGGGTGACAGCCCGCGGTGAACGACCAGGTCGAGTGCGCCGCTCGGATCGGCCAGGTAAACTCCGCCACTGTCGATGCTCACCATGCGCAAGGCCGCCTCCAGAATCAGCTCGATCGCTTTGTGGATATCGTCGCTCGCACTGAGCGCCTGGCTGAGCTCGTGCTGAATGCGCAGCGCCTCTTCCACCTGTTTGCGCTCAGAAATATCGCTCACTGTCTGCTGGTCGGTTTGCTTTCGCGGCATGGTCATCCTCGTGATGGGGGTAACTTCATTCTCCCGTTTGGCTACCTACTTTACGAAATCAACCTGCACCTGGTAACCTGCCCCTTACCTTGGAATTGCTTACTAAGCAATATCGTAAGTGTAATGCTGGTACTCAATATACCACGAATTTGCCCCAAGCGCGCCTTTCTGTCAAAGATCATGCCTTTGATCGACTGCGTTCCTCCTGCCGTCCAACTTTGGCGAGAAAGTCGCGTTCGTTCGCGGTCAAGGCGTTGCCGGCGGATTTCCCCAGGATTGGGAGAAGGAAGGCGCTTTCCTCCTGCCGCATGCTGTTGTACAATCACGGCAGTTTCCAACGTGCCGAGAAAACCAAATCGCAAGGGAGGAGTGTACCATGAACGGTCTCATGCAGAACTGGCAGCTCACCATCGACAAAATTATCGAGCATGCCAACCGGCTGTATCCGCATAAACGCGTCACGACCCTGCAGCCCGACGGGACTTTGCATCGGTACACCTACGGGGACATGTACAAACGCGTCAAGCGACTGGCGAAAGCGCTTACCGTCTTGGGCGTCAACCCCGGCGACCGCGTGGGCACCTTTGCCTGGAACAATTACCAGCACCTGGAACTTTATTATGCGATTCCTGGCGCCGGCGCGGTTTGCCACACGCTCAATATCCGTCTGTTTGCCGAGCAACTCGCCTACATCGTCAACCATGCCGAAGACAAGATCGTGTTTATCGACGGCACCTTGCTCCCGCTCTACGAGAAAGCGGCGGGCGATGCGCCGAGCGTACAGCATTACGTGCTGTTCAACGCAACGCGTGATGTCGAGACCGGTCTGAAGAACGTCCTCTTCTATGAGGATCTGATCGACGGTTCCGACGAACAGTTCGCCTGGCGCTCGACTGACGAAAATATGGCGATGGGGATGTGCTATACCAGCGGCACGACCGGCGAGCCAAAGGGTGCGCTCTACAGTCATCGCTCCATGTTTTTGCACACGATTGGGGAGAGCCTGCCCAACGCGCTGGGCGTCTGCGAAGCTGATTCGATCCTGGTTGTAGTGCCACAATTCCATGCGATGTCCTGGGGCTTGCCCTTTGCCGGGCCGGCCGCCGGCGCCGATCTGGTGATGCCAGGCCCACATCTCAGGCCGGAACCGCTGGCCAAGCTGATCGAAGAGGAACGTGTCACCATCGCGGCCGGCGTTCCGACGATCTGGAATGGCCTGTATCACGAGCTGAAGCAGCATCCACGTGACATCTCCTGTGTGCGTGCCCTGGTCGTTGGCGGGTCGGCCATGCCCCGTTCGCTGACCAAGGCCTACGAAAGCGAACTCGGTGTCAACGTCGTGCATGCCTGGGGCATGACCGAAATGTCGCCCCTGGGCACCGTGTCACGTTTGACCAGCGCACACGACGCGCTGAACGACGAGCAGAAATGGGATGTCAAGGCGAAGCAGGGCTACCCCATCCTTGGCGTTGAACTGCGCATCGTCGACGAAGTGGGGAAGGAATTGGTGTGGGACGGCAAGACGATGGGCGAACTACAGGTACGCGGACCGTGGGTCATCAGCCAATATTTCCGGCGCCCAATTGCTTCCGACTACATGACGGCCGACGGTTGGTTCCGCACGGGTGACGTGGTCACGATCGCCGCCGACGGCTATATGACGATCACCGACCGCACCAAGGACCTCGTCAAGAGCGGCGGCGAATGGATCTCCACGGTCGAACTGGAGAGCGCCATCATCGGTCACCCCAAGGTGCTTGAGGCTGCTGTGATTGCCATCCCCGACGAGAAGTGGTCCGAGCGCCCGATGGCTTGCGTAGTACGTACTCAGGATGGGTGGGATCTGAGTGAGGACGAACTCATCGAGTACCTGCAGCAGCACGTGGCCAAGTTCTGGGTGCCGGACCGGATCATCTTTATCGACGAGGTGCCCAAGACCAGCGTGGGCAAATTCGACAAGAAAGTGCTACGCCGGATGTATAAGGAAGGACAATTGGGATAGAGATAATCCAGTGGTGTGGTGCTGCTGGTGGCCATGACCGGCAAGGCCGCGACCGGCAGCGCGCCGGCGCACCCAATCGACACGCAGGCGGCCGCCGCCAATGCCCGCGCCGTGATCATGGCAGTCGAGCGCAGCCTCGGCTTTGAGCCGGTCGACCGCGAGTTCGAGCAGCTTGGCTACGACATCGAGAGCCGCGTTGCCGGCACTGGCAAGCTGCGCTTTATCGAGGTCAAAGGGCGCGTGAGCGGGGCAGAAACCATCACCATCACCAAGAACGAGATCCTCTACTCGCTCAATAAGCCGGATGACTACATTCTGGCAATCGTCGAGTTTCTGGGCGATAATGACCAACGTGTGCATTATCTACGCCAACCGTTTGAGCGCGAACCTGATTTTGGCGTAACCAGCGTGAACTACGACTTTATCGGGCCGCTCGCACGCGCGGGCAAACCCACCTGAGTACGGATGAGAGGTACGCATGCTAGCTTCACTCGCTGTTTGGGGTTTCAAGTCGTTGCAGCAAGTGGAAGTCGCGCTCGGCGATGTCAACGTCTTCATCGGCGCCAACGGCAGCGGCAAGAGTAATCTGCTTGAG